>Ga0123357_10009251_pt1 | contig 12413 bp, 7 predicted proteins | sample TergutEmb28metaG_FD_89873 | JGI IMG/M metagenome (GOLD analysis project Ga0123357, IMG submission 89873) | Embiratermes neotenicus P4 segment gut microbial communities from Petit-Saut dam, French Guiana - Emb289 P4 | ecosystem: Host-associated > Arthropoda: Insects > Digestive system > Gut ... | reverse complement strand
CACACCACACACATTCACGCGCTCATACACACACCACACACACTCATACCCACCCACCCACTCACTCACACCCACACTACACACACCCACACACACTCACACACCACACTCACACACGCCACACACACTCGCACACACTCACACGCATACTCACACTCACACACAATCGCGCACACACTCACACTAACACACAATCGCGCGCGCACTCACACTCACATGCGCTAACACACTCACATACACACCCTCACCACACTCTCATACACATTCTCACACCACTCACACACTCACACATACACAATTACACACTCACTCACACACTCACGCTCTCACTCACACTTACACACACTCACACATTCACACACTCACACAGACACTCACACACATTCACACACACCACACACACTCACACTCACTCAAACTCACACACTCTCACGCACTCACACACACCACGCACACGCACACACATTCACACACACAACACACACTCACACACACCACACTCACACACACACACTCACACACGCCACACACACTCACACACACGGCACACGGCACACTCACATACAACTTACAACACACTCACACAGCACACACTCACACTCACGCACACACTCACACGCACACACTCACGCACACCACACACTCACACACGCTCACTCTCACACACTCACACCCACCACACACCCACCCCCACACAGTCACACACACACCACACTCACACACACACACACACTCTCTCACACACACTAACACTCTCACACACTCACGCTCACGCTCACACCACACACCCTCACACCACACACTCACACCACACACACACTCACACACAAACCACACACACTCACACACCACACACATTCACACCACTCACACACACACACACACCACATACACTCAGACACACCACACACACACACACACACTCACACACACTCACACACCACACACACACACACTCACGCACTCACTCACGCACCACACACACTCACACACCCCGCTCACGCACTCACACACGCACACTCACACACATACTTACACACATACTCATACTCACACTCACATGCATACCCACACTCGCAAAATCACTCACACTCACACACAATCACGCACTCTCACACACCACACACTCACTCATACCAAACTCACACACACAACATGCACTCTCACACACGCACACTCACACCACTCACACTTACACTCACACACACACCACACACACTCACTCACATTCTCACACATACACACACACACACACACCACACACTCTCACTCACACCACACATTCACACCACACATACTCTCACACACACTCACACACACCACACACACTCTCACACACACTCACGCGCACACATACTCACACACACAACACACACACACACAACACACACACCACACACATACACACACACACACACACTCACACCACACATACTCTCACACACACACTCACACACACCACACACTCTCACACACACTCACGTGCACACATACTCACACACACAACACACACACACACACTCACACACACACACATACACACACACAAGTATATATGAGGGGAGGAAAGACAGAAAAAATATAAAAAATTGAACATTCAGCAAATGATAAAACATTCAACGTAGATGCAATTAAGTATAATTATGAAACATAATAAACATGTGTGACTTCCAGTAAAAAATTTAGGTTCAATTTCACATTATAGTATCATATGTTTTAGACACACCTGCTGATTGCTCCACCTTTATTAAACATTTAAATACTGTATTATGTTTACTCTTCATTCACTTTTACTTACTTACTTATTTACTCCACAAAGGATAGTCCTTCTTGAGAAGGCAACCATATCTCAGGTAGTCAAGGTATTCCCTGCATTTTATGGAATGTGGAGGTTCATTACCGCATTCACAAGTGCCCGCCACCTGTCCCTCTCCTGAGTCAGATCAATCCAGTCCATGCCCCCCATCCCATTTCCTCAATATCTATCTTTATTTTACCCTCCCATCTAAACCTGGGTACTCCAAGTGGTCATTTTACCTCAGGTTTCCCCACCAAAACCTTGTATACATCTCTTCTCTACCCTATACATACTACATGCCCATCTCATTTTTCTCTATGTGATCACCTGAATAATATTTGGCAAGGGGTACAGATCATTAAGCTCCTCATTGTGCAGTTTTGTTGACTCTCCTGTTACCTCATCCCTCAATATTCTCCTCAGCACTGTATTCTCAAACACCCTCAGGCCATGTTACATTCTCACTGTGAGTGACTAAGCATTCTTTGACTTCAATCTGCTTTTAATTTCCTCCTGAATAGAATTTTATTTGTAAAGGAAGTTCCCACATATTTGAACTCTTCCACCCTTCATATCTTTACATTGTGACTTCATCTTGCATTCTGATCTCATGACATGACCATGTAGTTAGTTTTATCAGCATTTACTTTTAGTCCAGTCTCCTTACTACCAACTACTAAAGGTTCTGTGCATTTCTTCAGAGTATGTAGGCTTCCACCCAGTACTACGTTGACAAAATTTATAGTTCTTGAAACTTGCTACTCAGTGAATAGTACATCACAGCACCTGATGATAGGAGTCGAGTCAGCTACCAAAATATTGCATAAAAGACAGAATTAATGTTAAATCATATCCTCTGTCTTAAAGTATTAAGTTTTATGGTACTCTGATGTGAAGTTAGTGTATTCTGTTTTGATAAGCTATAAGATATTTGACTTCATTAGATGTACTGTAAACTTACAAGGAAGAAAATGTGGCCAAGGAGTGCAATGCTGTGCAGCACGCCACACACAACACTCTCTCGCACCCACTTGTCTATCAAGTTATTTGCTGCCAGGATGAACAGTGGACCAGCCATGAACCTGCAAACATCAGGAACAGGCTGTTAACTGTAAACTGTTACCCTGTGACTCACACTCATGCAGACAGCAACTCACCACATTGAGCCCACAATGTTGAAAGGGTAGTAGAATCTTGCCTTCTCTGGGTAGTGCTTAAGTGTGAATAGGGTGGAGTACATGAACATCCACCATGCTATGACACGCAGGATGATAAGACCATAGCCAGGTGGAGACTCGTACAGGTAGAGAACTTCTCCAGGATCAAAGAACTGCATGGGATAATGAAAGAGAAATTTGAGGTTTTTGTTCATGAAAGGACAAAGCATATGAATCTATATTGCTGAAAAATTGACAAACTGGCTGTTACCAACCCTTAACCCACTGTGAGTGCACTATAGGTATGAAGTATGAGGAGTGCCTTTAATTTCTCAGAATGATGTTGTTGCCAATATTCCTGTGTACTTACAATTTAACAAGAGGGGATTACGAGACTTTGAGCTTCTGCTATGGTGTAAATAAGGTGTTTGCTCTTCTGGAACGTTATGCAGTGGCGATTGACAGTTTCTTGTCCCTTGAAGATGGGGCCAATAGGTTGTCTTGAAGCATCACTAACTACCACTCTACACAGCATAAAATCCCAGAAGAGCACAGATCATTTGATAATGTTTTCAAACATGGGTATGAGATACGAGGCATGAGACAGATAATTTAGTTAAGATTCAAACAGACTGGCTGGCCCACATAATGGCATGTTCCCTACCTGTCGTTCATACACAAAAAGTACTGTGTATGTTACACAGTACAGACACATGAAGATGGTGAGCTTGATGGAAGAGGCAAGCCGCAGCCTGCCCCGTGTCACTGTGAAGCCCTTTGCCAGCAGAAGTAAAAGCAGCAGGTAAACAATCTCACTGGCAGACTCAAACACACGACCTGCATAAAGTGCAAACAACAGTAATTAATCTGGTATTAGTGGTATGACCTAAACAATCATAACTGTAATTTCTAGAATGTGATTTAAAAACTCTTGGTGAGACCCAAGTATTCCAAGCAGGTTCCATTGACCTTTATCTTATCAGGGTGGGTGTTTAAATTTTAACATATTGTTTAGGAAAAATATATTATTTGAACAGAAAAAGATAAAAATCAGGAAACAAAAAGCATTTTTTGGAAAATAAAACAGAGATAATGTGGTAGCTCTAAAAAAGGCAGTACATTCCCTTGTTGGTTACGTATACTACGTATAAAATGAATTCCTAGGAGTGTTTTTCTCCATGCATTTTGTGTATGTGAACGCAGGTCTTTAAAATGTTAATGTGAAATTCTCCCTCTGCTGATCACACAGAAATCCTTGACTAGATATGGAGTGAAGGTGTAACTCCATACATTATTCATCTTCACAGTAGATAGATGTGGGTGGTTGGCTTCACCTTCCTGCTGCTTTACTCCTGGAGAAAAACTTCACCCTGTATCCTTTGGGTGTGAGGCTCAGTGGGCTGCACAACCAGTCCAGACATCATAAGGGAGAAGAAAATCTCTTTTCCCTGCATGGAATCAAACTCTGATTCCCTGGTTGTCCAGCCCATAGCCTTGTCACTGTAACAACTAAGATATATTAGCTCCTGTTCAAGGAAAGTTCACTCTAAACAATGGTGGATATTCCATGTGTCAGTATCAAACTGAGACAGCCTACAATAAAGTGACATAATGATGAGATCATGGGAATGATTTATTTCATCTACTGAGACGTGTCACCAGAACATAAAGTTAAAGAGATATTTTGGAAAGTCAGATCCACTTTACTTCAGGGACAAATTAAACTTCACATTAAAATAAAAAATTTTTCAGACACATGTATCATGACTTCATGAGACATGAATTTTATTATTTATACTTTAAAATTCTATTAGTCAACAAAATTTCTAAGATACAAGTGGGTGGCACACATTTCATATTTAAAAATAACACAAAGCTGCTGAAACAAGAGAACACAAGAATCATTCACTCACGTATATGTATATAAACTACTCTCATTGAAGAACAGTGTAAGAAGTCTGATATTCTGTCTTTCTGTGTGCTTATATGATTAACAGCTGAAAAGTATTTATAGTTAAAAACTGCAGAACATACTGACAAAAATGATAAATTTAGAATAAAGAAAACTTCCAGCACACATCTTATAAATCTTGTACTACTTGACAATTATCCCTTACTACAGCTGTATTGGGACAACAATTGACAGGAGATCTTCAAGTATGATTTGGCACAGTGACTACAACTTAAGACTGAAACACTGAGACATAAAACTACAGTTTGTGATACCAAATTGCTTTCCATACACCGGTTTTATGTGACAATTTTATGGCCATTAAAAAAAAAATCCTGCCCCTTACACTGATATTTCACATAGCAGAAGCAAGAGTAAATTAAACCAGGACAAACAATATCTTTATTAAATGGCATGCCATGTGATTATTTAGAGTAGGAACAAGTACTGTCCCTTACCCAGTGTCTTTGCTCTGGGAAACCCAATTCCATCAAGTGCATACTTTACATATGCTGCACACTGAAGAATGTTTCCCATCTCCTGGAGCAGCACAGAAACAACAAACAGTTTGTATGTTGTGTGGAAGAGCTGCCGTGCCTTCAGCTCCACTGCAAAATATGTACCAAAAAGATTAGTGCTCAAGTTATTCTGATTATATCTCTGGTGCCTTTAATGATGCTTTCAATAACTCAGATTAACAGTGTAAAATGACAGCCTGAATTTGAATGATTGAACTGGTAAGGAAGTGACAGAAGCTGTTGTGGTGTAATTCAAATTACTAACCTGACAAAGGCCACAAAAGTCAGCCGGAATAGTGCAGCGCCTGAGGCAAGCTTTGAACAACAACAACAACAACAACAACAACAACAACAACAACAACAACAACAACAACAACAACAACAACAACAACCACTACAACAACGCCAACAACAACAACAACAACAACAACAACTACTACTACTACTACTACTACTAAAACTAAACTCCGTGGCTTTAGTCCGCGAGCGAACCATACCGACAGAGCGGCCGCCGCCGGTAGGCGAAGTTAGTGCCAACTACTACTACTACTACTACTACTACTACTACTACTACTACTACTACTACTACTACCACCACCAACTACTACTACTACTACTGACTATTACTACTAACTACTACTAACTACTACTACTATTACTAACTACTACTGCTGCTACTACTGCTACTGCTGCTACTACTACTACTACTACTACTACTACTACTACTACTACTGCTGCTGCTGCTACTGCTACTACTGCTACTATTGACAGTGTGCCTCACAGTTGGATAATCAAATCCTTAGAGTTAATAGGGATTAATAATAAAATAATATCTTTTACTAAGAAACCATGACTTGCTGGAAGACAAGTATGCACCTACATACAGAAGGGAAGATAACAGAAACAGAAGATTTAGAAATACAACATGGAATATTTCAAGGAGACTCATTAACACCACTGTTATTTTGCATTAGCTTAATCCCCCTCACAGAGCAGCTGAACAAGTTGAACACAGGATATGAAGAACACACAACAAAAACAAAAGTGTCATATTTACTTTACATGGATGATTTGAAGCTGATAGGTAAAACAGAGGAAGAACTCCAAAAACAGATGCAAGTAGTTAGAACCTTCAGTGATGATATCTATTTTGAATTTGGACATGACAAGTGTGCAAAGATTGTACTCCACAGAGGAAAATAAGTTCAGTCACAAAATTTAACACATGACTTCAACAGAGAAATACAAGAGCTTGAACAGGGAAAAACATACAAGTACCTAGGGACTGAAGAAAGTGAGGGCATACAACATCAACAAATGAATGAAAGATAGAAGAAGGAATACACCAGGAGATTAAGAATGATAATGAAACGTGAGTTGCATGCCAAGAATAAAATTACAGCAATTGGAGCATTACCTGTTCTAGTACTAAGATACAGTTTTGTTATTATTAATTGGAGAATAGAAGAAATAAGAAAAATTGACAGGAAAACTAGAAAGGTATTAACAATGTATAAAATGCATCACCCTAAAGTTGATATAGATAGAATATATATGAAAAGGAAAGGAGGAGGAAGAGGCCTGTTACAAATTGAAGTGACAAAGAAAGTAGAGATAATGAATAGTGCAGAATATTTGAACACAAAATATACACTGACCACTAAGTATATATTGTTTAAAGTTCTGAAAGCAATCAACCTAACATGAATTCAACAAATGAGAACAATGAAACAAATAATGAAAGCATTCAACATACAAAAGCAAAATTAGGAGAGTCCTGAAAGAAAAAATGGGAAAGCAAAAGTATACTAGAAGTATAGATAGCTTATTAGCAAAGTAGACACATCCCTATGGCTGTCAAGGGGAAATCTGAAAGGAGAGACTGAAAGTGAAATAATAGCAGCACAAGATCAGGCATTACAAAAACCAAACAGAAACAGATAGCAAATGCAGCCTCTGTAAACAATTTGATGAGATAGTGGAAAATATCATAACAGCATGTCCAATATAGGCAAAAGAACAATAAATAAAGAAACATGATAGAGTGTGTGTTCAACTATATGTCAACAGACGCAAAGGAAAAACTGTGAAATTAGACAACAAACACCAGTATGACCATGTACCAAAATCAGTCGATACGAGTCATGAAGGTAAGGTTACCATATTATGATAAAAAGTGTGAACCAACAGAACTATTCCTAACAATAAACTGGACATCATAATGTGATAATAAACAAGGAATATGCATGTTAATAGATGTTGCAATTCCTGGAGACAGAAATGTGATCAAGACAGAAGCTGAGTAGATTTTAAAATATAAAGACCTCATAATAGAAATTCAGCACATGTGAAATGTGAAAGCAAACGTGATACCAGCGATAACAGGGGCAACTGGAACCATTTCAAAATCACTCAGACAATACTTGAGCAACATAGCAGGAAAGCACAGAATCAAGGAACTAAAACAAACAACCATATTCGGCACCGCTAACAGCTAATGTAAAAGTACAAAATATATTTCACATGCAAATAGCATTACATGTAGCATAAATAGTAAATACCAAACAGCTGCAACATTATACATCCTAGAAACATGGTTTGTTTCAGGTATATAATTATAAATAAACAGCCTGCATAAAGGTGATGTGACGATGACAACAACAAGAACAACAACAATAGTGAACTGCTAAGAATGTCCAGGTTCTCCCTACCCAGCAGGCCATATGTATTTTGCTCATATTCTTATGTAAGTAGTTCCCACTGAACAGTACAGTGAGACATATAACAGATATACATGACGCAAACTGTCAACAGCACATGAAAGGGTAAAACTGCTTACAACATTAGACCATCCCATAATAATTCACTGACCATGCATGGCCAGAGCAAATATTCACATATGAGAATATGGTACAACTAAGTCAACCACGTAAAACATTCTAACCACTCAAAAGGATTATTGTTACTGGAATAAATATTACTTACCCACTGCACCAAGTGATTGTTTGAAAGATGCAAACTTGTGTGTGTGTGTGTGTGTGTGTGTGCATGTGCATACATGCGTGTGCACACAGATCATTCTAGAAGTGAAGTATCAATGACACCATACAAATGGACAAGTACTGTTGGTAGTAACAGACAAGAAAAACGTTTTAAAAAAGGAAATTACCACAGACACAAACCTCATATGTGCACACCACAGTATACAGTGACAAAAACCTGACTTGAGCACGCCACAGTGAAGTCACATAAGCCTCACTAATGCACATTACAGCAAAGAGTGACACACACCCCATACTGCACATAACAGCAAGCAATGACACAAACCTTACATGCAAACTGCATTGAACAGAAACATAAACTTTACATGTGTATATCATAGTGAAGAGCCACATAAACCTCACCTGTGCAAACTGCAGTGAACTGTGACACAAACCTCACCTGTGCACATCACAATGGCCACAATCATCAGCAGGTAAGCAATGCAGGATGCTAACAGGTTGGGCAGAATATCTGCATAAGACAAAGAGAAAAGTGTGAGTTAGCATAGCACCAGACACTCAATTCAAATTACATTCTCTGGGATATGCAAATGTCACCATTATCATCACTAGTTGCTTCATCAAAATTATACGTTTATTATTTCACTCATCTGAGCTACATGTCAGACTGGGTACACAGTGTGTAGACTAATGCAGGGCCGTAGTAAAATGGTACCATTTGTGGAAAAAAGTGCCACCTTCAATCCAGTCCAGTTTTTCAACTTTAACAGTTCAATAAAGACCAACACAGTATACAATATGCTATGGTGAATATTCCTACCACATGTTACAGTTAGGCTTGGCCATTATCAGGGAGCAAATGCAGAATACAAAGCAGAAATTATTGAGTATTACATAAAACATTTTTGTCTTAAGTCACCTCATGAATTACAGAGAATAACTGTACATCAATGCATTTTCAAAACTTCTCTAAAATTTCCAAGTACTCACAGTCTATTATAATTCCATACTGAAAGTACGATGACCTACTACTATATAAACATTAGCTATACAGATCAAGTTCAATTGAAATAACAACACATAAAATGATAAAATGGTGCAATATATGTTGATTATCCCAGTAAATTATGTGCCATAAGATACACTACCAAAATATTCCTGGAAACACCATGGGTTCATGTATAACCCTTCACAATTTATAAGCTGTATACATCAAAGTTTAATTGAAGAATGTTGTGGACGACGAAAAAGCCTCCAATGAAATGTAGTAAGTTGTTGTGTGTCTCTCTTTAAGATGTCTTAAGATATTTGGGTGCTGAGGTAATGAGAATGTTTATGGTTGCAGAAAGATTAGATGTGACTGTCAGTTTCATTCAGGTTAAGAATTACTGCACATAATACAATAAAAGCTTCCCACCCAAAAAAAGCAACACAGATATGAATCCCTTGGACAGTACGAATTACTCACTCACAGAATTCATCAGCAGAGAAATGTTCATGCCAGTAGTCACCGGGTTGACCATTCGTCATCAGAAATGTGTACCGCATGCTAAGACCCTGCAACAGAATTGCTGCACTAATTATATTATTCAGTTGTGTGAACAGGAACCTGGCTGGTCATTGCCACATCACCAGCAGGTTTAACATCTTCACTAAATATCTGTTGCAAGCCTTTGACAGTTTCTTGAGATTGTAACCAACTGAAACTATTCTAAGCCAGTCTTCATTAACCAGTAGCTTCTGACTTAATTTATGCTTGTCCACAGATTCTGGTATTATACATTACTGCAGCTGAAAAAATTATTTTAGAAGTTTCTTTATTTCTTCTTACCAATTAAATAGTTTGAGTTAGATGTCATCAAATTTCTTCACAGTTTCACTAGATAAATCATATTTAATTTTCTGTTGCACAGCAACAAATTACATTCTTGTATATTTGTATGGCCCTAGCATAATTTTTTATTGTGAAATGTGATGCCTCAAAACCATATTAATTATTATGTGCACCTGTAAATGTTAGACGCACAGGTAACAACTAGGTATGGACTCTGTGTGAAACAAAAACAGTGATCATCTTCCCAATACCACTGATGTCTTCCTGGTGTGTGATTCAGGGAGAGTTCAGATCCATTTTTTAAGTCACACCTTTAGTTTAAATTATACTTAATCTGCAGCATAAACATGGTTACTTATTCATCTAGTGCACACTGCTCAGTTAGCTGCTTTATGGTGTCAATATTTGCCTCACAGAACTCTGTTAGAAGCAAAAGAAACAGAATGTACTGTTCTGTATAAGGAAGTATCATCTATACTGTTTTCTACATTCATTACTTATGGGGGGGGGGGATCATCAGAAGACTGTATCATATCCTATTGGATTACATTACAAGGTCACTCAGTGCAGGTAACAAGAACAGTAAGACAGACACTATGAACTAAATGTCCAGACGTGACTGACAAGTTCAGAAATACGCACTAAGGTTCTCAGAGATTTCATGTCCCAGGGTCATGTTTGAGGACTGTTTTAACGAAGCAAGCAAATAACCTCCCTGCAATAAGTTGCACTACAGTTAAATGAGCCCCTTGAGTTTTGCTTAGCACCATGCTATAATGGTACAAAGGAGGCATGGAGACAAAGCTTGGCTTGCAATGTAGAAGCATGGTCAGCTTCAAACTTTGTACGTATTACACCTATGGCTCCACAGCCCTCTGGACATGTCTCTGAATATAACAGTTCCAAATTAAATGACTGACTATGCAACTATACCCTTCCTGCTGTACATACAGCATAAACACAAACAAAGCATGACCCTCAGTCACCTTGGTGGCATTGCAATTGCTGATGGCAAGAAACCACCAACGCTCCCGAGCACTGCGGAACTTCCTAATGTTGTGACACCTCAGCAAGTCCTTCTTGTTCTGGGTGCTGTTGTGGAACACACAACCTGATGACTGACGGACTGCTTCTGCTGCAGTTAGATTGATCATCTGATTGGCAGTCACATTGAGATAAGACTCCTTCTCCAGGCATGTCTGTGAAGAAGACACAAGAGTGTTTACTGATCCACAGGCTGGCAATGTACTTCCAGGCTACACAGTGGCACTGCTCTCACCTTGCTTGTCTTATACACTGCTGGCCACTGGGTGTCTGAGTCATAGTACAGTAGCAGGTTCTGAACGGAATATTCCTGTGGGGCAGAAGATGCAATAATTATAATTCAAACCACAGTACTGACTGACAACTTACCCTAATATGGACACAGAATAATGTCAGTGATGATCTGATAGGCATGCAACATTTAATGACAAGATGTTGGTGGAAAGATGAAGCCATGGATTATTATCCCAGGGGCACTTAACTCCAAGAGGCACCATAATACTGCTAGAAACACGTCAGAATATCCATTGTCACAAATAGAACTACAATGTGATGATTTATGTGACCGAACAAGAGGTTACAATAATAAAATATAATGAATATAATATTAATACCAAACACTGTGAAATAGTGCCTTGATATAGTTTAATTACAGAGTATCCTCCAACATGTTTCAGCCACCTATGTGGCCATCTTCAGGCAGGTGTCAACAAGAATACACTAACAGTTACAAAAGTATCAGAACCACTCCAAAATTGAACATAATTATGTAACCAGAGTATAAATTCACAGTTGAAAGGTAATTATAAAAGTAAGTTTAACCCTTTAAACACCGAATTCAATCCCATCTGCCATTTGCTGACATTATTAGGAGCTCACCATATTCTCCATATTAGCAGAATAAGGGTTAAAATGTAGAGATAAAATGTAAAAGTTCAAAAACTGCCATGAAGTGTACATATATGTACACTTGTATGTACAATTGACGGACCATGATGGGCAAAGCCTGATTCTACTCAATTTACTGATTCCAACAAAAAGTGCTAAATTTATTCACACTATAACACTTGACAATAACTCTCTAACTGATTTTCAAATTAAGCTAAGCT
>Ga0123357_10009250_pt1 | contig 12413 bp, 11 predicted proteins | sample TergutEmb28metaG_FD_89873 | JGI IMG/M metagenome (GOLD analysis project Ga0123357, IMG submission 89873) | Embiratermes neotenicus P4 segment gut microbial communities from Petit-Saut dam, French Guiana - Emb289 P4 | ecosystem: Host-associated > Arthropoda: Insects > Digestive system > Gut ... | reverse complement strand
TCGCGCTCGCCGCCTCGACCCGCCATGTCGTGCTCGCGGACGCCTCCAAACTAGGCCGGGTCGCATTCGCCAATGTCGCTTCCATCGACGAGATCGGGTTGCTGATCACCGATGCGCCGACAGATCACCCCGCCGTGTCCGCCCTGATCGAAGCGGGCGTCTCGGTCACCAACGTCTAAGGAGATCCAGTTGACAAACTTCGGCGCAATCTTCGGCGACCGCAAGGCGCTCATCGCCATGGCCCACGTGCCCGCGCTGCCCGGCACGCCGCTGTACGACGCCTCGCTCGGCATGCAGGGGATCATCGACGTGGTCAGCCGCGACGTCGAGATCCTCACCCAGGCCGGCTTCGACGCGGTCATGTTCTGCAATGAGAACGACCGGCCGTACGAGCTGCGCGCCGCGCCCTTCAGCGCGGCGGCCATGGCCCGTGTCGTGGCCACGGTGGCCGCCGAGGTCCTACCGGCTGGGGCGCCGTTCGGCGCCGACTTCCTGTGGGACTCAGAGTGCGCGTTCGCGGTCGCGGCCGCGACCGGCGCCTCGTTCATGCGCACGACCGCCACCGGGGTCTGGGAGTCGGACATGGGGCTGTGGCAAACCGATGCGGCCAAACTGTTGCGCGATCGCCGCCAGTTCGACGTCGAGAACCTCGCTGTGCTGATGAACATAACCCCGGAATTCGCCTCACCTATCGGGGGACGCCGGCCAGCGGAGATCGCCCGCTCGGTGGCCGTGTCCAGCCTCGCCGACGCGATCTTGGTGTCCGGCCCCATGGCCGGAGCCGAACCCGATGAGCACACCCTGCAAGACGTCCGCTCAGCGGTGCCCGACGAGACACCGGTGCTGCTCAACACGGGCGCGCGCGCGGAGACCATCGCCGACCACCTCAAAGTGGTCGACGGCTGCATCGTCGGATCCAGCCTGAAAGTCGGTGGGCACACCTGGAACCCAGTGGATCCGGACCGCGCCCGACGATTCATCGACGCCGCCCGCCAGGTCGGATGAGCCATGTCACTCACCATTGGCATCGACCTGGGCTCATCCGGGGTGAAGGTGGCCGCCCTGGACGTCGCACGCGGCATCGTCGCCGAGGCCACCGCGCCCAACGACATCTACGCCGAGCACCCTGGCTGGGCTGAGGCCGACCCCGAGCAGTGGTGGCGCAACGTCATCAGATGCGTCAACACCGTGCTGGGCCAGGCCGCCTGCCCCCCTGACGGCGTCGCGGCGGTCGCGGTCTCCGGCATGGTGCCCGCCGTCCTGTTCTTAGACGCCACCGGCCGTCCCGTCTACCGCGCGCTGCTGCAAAACGACGCCCGGGCGTTCGAGGAGGTGGCCGCGCTGCGTGGATCGCTCGGCCATCTCGACCTGCTCGCGGCGACCGGTTCCGAACTGACGCAACAATCGGTGGCACCGTCGCTGGTCTGGTTCGCGCGCCACCAACCAGGCTTATGGGCCCGGGTGCGATCAGTCGTCGGCTCCTACGACTGGATCGCCGCCCAGCTCGGCGCGGACGCCCATGTCGAACGCAACTGGGCCGTGGAGAGCGGGCTGTTCCACCTCGATGGCGCGCCGTTCGAGGAAGTCTTCTCGGCCGCCGGCGCCGAGCCAAGCATCGTGCCTCCCATCCGGGATCCGGGGCAGCCCGTTGGCTCGGTCAGCGCCAAGGTCGCGGACTCAACGGGACTGCGCGCGGGGACGCCAATCATTGTCGGCGGCGCCGACCACGTGCTGTCCGCGTTCGCCGCCGGCCTCCACCGGCCGGGCGAAACTTTGATCAAATTGGGCGGCGCCGGCGACATCCTCGTCGTGGCCGACACTCCTTTGGCCGATCGCCGGCTCTACTTGGACCGGCATCCGGATCCCGCGCTGTGGCTGCCGAACGGTTGCATGGCCACCAGCGGCACGTTGTTGCGCTGGTTTCAGCGGGAGATCGCGCGCGACGTGCCGATCGAGCGCCTGGACGACGAAGCGGAAGCGGCGGCGCCGGGCGCGAACGGCCTGGTCTGCCTGCCCTATTTCCTTGGCGAGAAGTCCCCGCTGCACGACCCGAATCTTCGCGGGGCGTTCCTCGGACTTCATCTGGGCACCACTCGGGGCGAGCTGTTCCGCGCCTGTTTGGAAGCAGTCGCGTATGGCTTCCGGCACCACCTGGACGTCTACGCCGAGCTCGGGATCGCGCCGGAATCAGCACGCGTCACCAACGGTGGAAGCAAGTCCAGGCTTTGGAAACAAGTTGTCGCCGATGTGTGCGGGATAACTCTGGAACCGGTCCTCGACCACCCCGGGGCGTCGCTCGGAGCCGCTGTCGTCGCGGCCATCGGAGTGCGGGAATTGGCGGGCTGGGGCGACGCCGGAGGCTACGCCCGCCTGGCCGCGCCCATTGTCCCGCGCGCCGACCTCAGCGATCGGTACGCCGACGCCTACGCCGTCTTCTGCCGAGCGACCGACACCATCGCGCCGCTGTCCCATCAGCTCGCGCGAGCAAACCACGACACAACCTAGAGAGGGCATTATGAGTGATCCCTTCGACTTCACCGGGCGGGTCGCGCTCGTCACCGGCGCAGGCCAGGGAATAGGCCGGGCGACCGCCCTTCGGCTCGCCGCGCACGGCGCGCGCGTCGCCGTCAATGATCGTTCCGCGGAGACGGCCGAACGGACCGCGCGCGAGATCCAAACCGCCGGCGGCGAGGCCGTCGCGTTGCCCGCCGACGTCTCCACGTCACCTGCCGTCGATGACATGTTCGCCCGGTTCGCGAAGTCCTTTGACCGGCTCGATTTTCTCGTCAACAACGCTGGCATATCGCTCTACCGGTCACTGCTCGACTGCACCGAGGAGGACTGGGACGCGCACATCGACATCATGGCCAAGGGCACGTTTCTCACGATGCGGCACGCCGCGCGCATGATGATCGCCCAAAAGTTCGGCCGCATCGTGAACCTCGGGTCCTACGTCGCTCAGCTGAACTGCACGACCAAGTACTTCGGACCATACTGCGCCGCGAAATTCGGCATCATCGGGTTGACGCAGGTCGCCGCTCAGGAGTGGGCGCCGCACGTCAACGTCAACGCGGTCGGCCCAGGCGACGTGGCGACCGACATGATGGAACTCGAATGGGAGCAGGAGGGGGCGCGGCGCGGCGTTCCCGCCGCAGTCGTGAAAGACGAGTACCGCCGCCGCCTCATTCTGGCGAAATTCGAGGAAGCGGACGACCTCGCCCAGGCGATCATGTACTTGTGCTCTCCACTCGCCGCGCACGTGACCGGCGCGCATTTCATCGTCAGCGGCGGTCTTCCCTACAAAGCGGAGCCGGGCCAGAACGATTGACGACGGCGAGCGACTGAGCCGGGGCTGGGCGCCGATCGGGCGAGGAAGTCGCTGAGCACCCCTCCGTTGGGGGCGCTCGGAATCTCGTAGGCGCCCCTGACCGCGATCGGCCCAACCCTCGGGTGTAGTAGTCGGGGCATGCGAGCCATCGGTTTGAGCGAGTTCGGCGGCCCGGAAGTCCTGCGCGCGATGGACCTCCCGGCCGAACCATTGGGCGCCGGCCAGGTGCGGGTGCGGGTGCGCGCGGCGGCGGTCAACCCGACCGACACCATGCTGCGCGCCGGCCGGCACGGGGGCGGCGAGCGCCCGGCGGGCGGGGTGGCGGTGCCGGGCATGGACATCGCCGGCACGGTCGTCGAGATCGGCCCCGAGGTCACTGGCCGGACCGTCGGCGAGGCGGTGATGGGCATCGTCGCGCCGTCCGGGCCGCACGGCGGCTACCGCGAGGATCTGGTGCTCCCAGCGCGATCGGTGACCCGGGCGCCCGCCGGGGCCGGCGCCCCGGCCGCCGCGACCCTGCCGATGAACGGGCTCACCGCCCGCCAGGCCATGGACCAGCTGGCGTTGCGCGCCGGCCAGGCACTGGCCGTCACCGGCGCGGCCGGCGCGTTCGGCGGCTACGTCGTGCAGCTCGCCAAAGCCGAGGGCCTCACGGTGATAGCCGACGCCGCGCCGGCCGATGAGGCGCTGGTGCGCGAGCTGGGCGCTGATGTGGTGATCCCGCGCGGCGACGATTTCGCCGCCCGGGTGCGCGAGCAGTTCCCGGACGGGGTGGATGGGCTGGCCGACGGCGCGCTGCTCGGCGCGCTGGCGCTTCCCGCAGTGCGCGACGGCGGCGCGGTGGCCACCGTGCGCGGCTACTCCGGCGATGGGCGGCGCGGTCTGCGGGTCACGCCGGTCACCGTGCGCAGCTACTTGGAGAGCTGGGAGAAGCTCGACCAGCTCCGAGAGCTGGTCGAGCGCGGCGTGGTGACGCTTCGGGTCGCCGCCACCTACCCCGCCGAGCAAGCCCCCGAGGCGCACCGCCGACTGCAGGCTGGCGGCGCCCGGGGCCGCCTCGTGCTGCGCTTCGACTGAGCTGGCGCGCGCCGGCGGCGCGGCTGAACTTCCCGCGACCCCGCGACCCCGCGACCCCGCGACCCTGCGGCTCCACGGCGACCCGCGCCTGTGGCTCGGTTGCGCCCCACGCGGCGCGCGGCGCGACGGAGGCCCGGGCGCCTGCGGTCGCACGGCGCCGCCACGCGCGCGTCGCGCTCCCAGCGCGGCTGGCGATAATTCGGCGTTATGAAGTCCGATTGGCCCGCCCGCAGGGTGCGTGGCATGGCGCTTGATCCCGTCGCGCTGTGGTCCTACGCGGCGCTGGCGGCGGTGGACCTCATCGGCGTCGCCACCCAAACGAAATCCCTGCGCCGGCTGGCCAAGCCGCTGCTGGCGCCGGCGCTCGCGGTCGGTGTGGCCCGGGCCACCGGGCGACCGCGCGGCGCGATGGTCGCCGGGTTGGCTTGCGCGGCCGGCGGCGACACCGCACTGTTGTTTCCCGGTCGCCCCGCGTTCTTGACTGGGATGGGCTCCTTCCTCGGCGCCCAGTTGTGCTACCGGAAAGCGTTCCGCCAGCTCGACGGCGCGCCCGATTGGCCAACCAACGCGCCGCCCATCGCGGGCGCGCCATCGCGCGCCCTCCCACGCCGATCCCAACAACGGGGCGTGGAGCTTCGCGCCGCCGCGCCGTACGCGCTCACCTGGCTCGCGGCCAACGCGGCGCTGGCCCGGCGGCTGGGCCCGTTGGCCGTTCCGGTGGCCGGCTACAGCGCGGCATTGCTGGCCATGGCTCACGCGGCCCGTCGGCTGGGCCCAGGCGGGCAACTGGGCGGCGCGCTATTCGTGCTGTCCGATCTGATGATCGGGATCGGCAAGGCGGGCGCCGACTTCCCGGGCCGGGAACTGCTCACCATGTCCAGTTACATCGCCGCGCAGGCGCTGTTGGCCGAGAACTACGCGCGCCGCGCGCCGCGCGCCGCGTGAGAAGGGATAGGCCCGATGACCGATGACCCCGCCCGGTCCGCACCACAGGCCCGGTCCGCTCAACCCGTCCCATCCGCGCTGGTCTTCGTCGGGCCGCGCACGAAAGGGCTCCGGCTGTCGCGGGACCACCGGCTGGACGAGTTGCGCGCCCAGTTGGCGATCCAACCGCGCCGGGTGGACGACGACTGGTTCGGTTGGCCACTGCTCACCCTGGACGACGCGGCGCTGAGCCACAACATCGACACGATGGCCGGGCTCTGCCGGGACCACGGGCTGTGGCACGCCCCGCACGTCAAGACCCCGATGTCGGCCGACCTGTGGCTCCGGCAGGCGGCCGCCGGAGCGTGGGCGGCCACGGTGGCGATGCCGCACCAGCTGCGGGCGGCGCGCGACTGGGGGGCGCGCCGGGTGCTGCTGGCCAACGAGCTGGTGGACCTCCGCGACGCGCGTTGGCTCGTCGCCGAACTGGACCGCGACCCGCTGTTCCAGGTGTGGCTGGAGGTCGATTCGGACGCCGGGATCAGCGTGCTGGCCAGCGCGCTGGCGGGGGCGAGCGCCGATGTCCGGGCCCGGCTGCGCCCGCTGGTCGAGGTGGGTGTGCCGGGCGGCCGCACCGGCGCGCGAACCGCCGAGCAAGCCGTGGCGCTGACGCGCCGGCTGATCGCCGAACGGCTGCGGGTCGATGGCGTGATCGGGTTCGAAGGGACCGTCGCCCCCGACGCGTCAGCGGCCTCGCTGGGCGCCGTGCGCGACTGGGTCGAAACGTTGCTGGCGATCGCGCGGGAGGTGGAGCGGGCGTCCGCCCAGTGGCGCGCCGCCTGCCCGTCCGGGCCGATCGATCCTTTCCTGGTGAGCGTCGGCGGGTCGGCCTACCTGGATGTGGTGGCGCCCGCCTTGGCCGCCTTGCCAGCCCGCGGCTGGCAAGGCGTGCTGCGGTCCGGGGCCTATCTGACGCATGATCATGTGCACTACGCCGAGCTGAACCCGTGGTCGCGGCTGCCGGACGGGCGCCGGCTCGATCCCGCGATCACGATCTGGGCGCAGGTGCTCAGCGTCCCGGAGCCGGGCCTCGCGCTGCTGGGCGCGGGTCGGCGCGACGTGCCCTACGATCTGGACGCGCCGGTGCCGCTGTGGTGGCGCCGTCCGGCCGCCCATGGCCGACTGGGGGCGCCGACGCTGTTCCACCAGACGGCCCGGGTGCGCGGATTCGACGACCAGCACGCCTTCTTGGTGCTCGACGATCGCCCCGCGCCGTTGGCGGTCGGCGACGTGGTCGGGCTCGGCATTTCCCACCCGTGCACCGCGTTCGACAAGTGGCGGCTCGCGGCGGTCACCCGAGGCGACGACGTGATCGACCTCTACCCGCTCGACTTCTGACCGATCATCACGAAGGTCAAGTTCCGCGCGACGGTTCGCGTCCTGAGCGCCGCCGCAGATGCCCGGCGAGCCGATAGGCTTTCCCGCTGTGAAGTTCGACTCCGCCCGCCCGTATCCCCCCGATCCGTTCGACGCGCTGCCCGCCGTGCCCTCGTTCACGGTGACCAGCAAGGATTTCGCCGACGGCGAGCCACTGCCGGCGGCGCAGACCGGACCCAGCCGGAACGTCTCGCCACAACTGTCGTGGGCGGGTTTCCCGGACGCCACCAAGTCTTTCCTGGTGACCGCCTATGACCCGGACGCGCCGCGCGGCGGGGCTTGGCACTGGCTGGTCGGCGACATCCCGGCCACCGTCACCGCGCTGCCGGCCGGTCGTCGGCGCGGCGCGATCCGCGTGATAGCGAGCGCGATCATCCCCGCCCGCCGCCCGTCAACCGGGGTCCCCGGCAGCGTCGATCTGCGCACCAGCGTCGGCGCCACCGGGTTCGTCGGCGCGCTGCCGCCGCGCGGCGACCACGCGCACCGCTACTTCTTCGCCGTGCACGCCTTGGACATCGAGCGCTTGGACCTCCCGGCGCGGGCCAAGCCGGACGCGGTGCTCGCCCAGGCGGCGCCGCACACCATCGCCCGGGCGGTGCTGGTGGGCACTCACCAGCGCTGAACCGGCGCGCGGCCCGGTCCGTCCCGCGTACTTGACACAGGAACCTAACCCCCTTACGCTACTAACAGTGTTAGCCGAATCGGGGAGGTGAATTCGATCATGGACTTCGCGCGGCTCGCGGAGCACTTCCTACGCCAGCGGTACGGCGCCATCAAGCACGGCCCGCACCAAGGGATCGACGCCTCCCTGCGCGGCGAGAGCTTTGTGCTGTTCTACCTGTGGCGCCAGGACAAGAGCACGCTGCCCAGCGACATCAGCGCCGCCATGAACGTCAGCTCGGCCCGGATCGCCGCCGCGCTGAACAGCCTCGAGGGCAAGGGCTTGGTCACCCGGCGCATCGACACCGCCGATCGCCGCCGGGTCCTGATCGACCTGACGCCGGCGGGCGAGGCGCTGGCCGATCAGCGCCATCAAGAGCTTCTCAAGAACACCACGCGGCTGCTCGAACTGCTCGGCGAGCGCGACGCCGAGGAGTTCGTGCGGATTTGGGACCGGCTCACCGAGATCGCCCCGCAGCTGCGGCATCTGGATAAGGGCACGTGAGGAGCGCAATCGGCAACCACCACCTTGTGCAGACACCGTCCGTACGCAACTTTTGATTGGCAGTGAGAGGGGCAAGCGTGCTCAGGATATTCAAGTACTTGAAACCGCGGGAATGGTGGCAGATCGGGTTCAGCCTCATATTCATCGTGGCGCAGGTCTGGCTGAACTTGAAGATGCCGGACTACATGGCCGAGATAACCCGTCTGGTGGAGACGCCGGGCAGCAAGATGGGCGAGATCTGGACCCAGGGCGGCTACATGTTGTTGTGCGCGCTCGGCAGCCTGGTCTCCATGGTGATCGTCGGATTCATCGCGGCCCGGATCGCGGCGTCGTTCTCCCGCCGGCTGCGCAGCCTGCAATTCGACCAGGTCGACTCGTTCTCCATGGAGGAGATCAACCGGTTCTCCACGGCCAGCCTCATCACCCGGTCCACCAACGACATCACCCAGATCCAGCTGCTGGTCACCATGGGCCTGCAACTGGTCATCACCGCGCCCATCATGGCCGTGTGGGCAGTGATCAAGATCGCCGGCAAGGGACTGGACTGGTCGTACGCCACCGGCGTGGCGGTGCTCGTCATGATCGTCATGATCGCCATGATCATGACCTTTGTGCTACCGAAGTTCCGGCAGATGCAGTCCCTCACCGACGGCATCAACGACGTCACCCGAGAGAACCTGACCGGGCTGCGCGTGGTCCGCGCCTACAACGCCGAGGACTACCAGGAGGCGAAGTTCGAGCGGGCCAACGAAGCGCTGACCCGCACTCAACTGTTCACCAGCCGCGGCATGGCCTTCATGATGCCGGTGATGATGATGATCATGTCTGGCCTGTCGCTGGCCATCTACTGGATCGGCGCCTACCTGATCAACGACGCCGGCGCGAACGACAAGCTCACCATCTTCTCCAACATGGTGGTGTTCTCCGCCTACGCCATGCAGGTGATCATGGCTTTCATGATGTTGATCATCCTGTTCGTGTTGCTGCCCCGGGCCGCTGTCTCGGCCCGGCGCATCATGGAGGTGCTGGACACCCAGCCGGCCATCGTCGCCGGGCCCGAGCAGGAGGGCAAGCCGGGCAGCGTCGGCGAGATCGAGTTCCGCGACGTCAGCTTCAAATACCCCGACGCCGCCGACTACGTGTTGCGCGACATCAGCTTCTCCGCCGCGCACGGCGAGACGATCGCCTTCATCGGGTCGACCGGCGCCGGCAAGTCGACGCTGATCAACCTGGTGCCCCGGTTCTTCGACGCCACCTCCGGCGACGTGCTCATCGACGGGGTCAACGTCAAGGACTACGCCGCCGAAGCTCTTTACAACAAGATCGGGTACGTGCCGCAGAAGGCCGTGCTGTTCCGCGGCACCGTCACCTCCAATGTCGCCTACGGTGAGAACGACAAAGCCGCCCCCACCCAAGAGCAAGTGGCCGCGGCCCTCGCCATCGCCCAGGGCAGCGATTTCGTCCAGGAGATGGAGGGACAGTACGAAGCCACCATCGCGCAGGGCGGGACCAACGTGTCCGGGGGGCAAAAGCAGCGGCTGGCCATCGCGCGCGCCGTTTGCCGCGACCCGGAGATATACATCTTCGACGACAGCTTCTCGGCGCTGGACTACCGCACCGACCGCGCCCTGCGCAGCGCGCTGAAGCGTGAGACCGCGGGCGTGACCAGCCTGATCGTGGCGCAACGGATCGGAACCATCATGGACGCCGACCAGATAATCGTGCTGGACGAGGGCCGGGTGGTCGGCAAGGGCACACACCGCGAACTGCTGCGGACCTGCGAGGTTTACAAGGAAATCGCGATGTCGCAACTGAGCGAGGAGGAACTCGCGAAATGAGCGAGAGCGCAAACCGACCCGAGCGTCCCGCCGCCAACCGCCCGGGTGGCCCGGGCCGTCCTGGTGGGATGGGCCGACGCGGCGGTGGCATGGGCGCGCCCGTCGAGAAACCGAAGGACTTCCGGGGCACTTGGAAGAAACTGATCCGCTACTGCCGCGCCTATATCCCGGCGGTCATCGTCGCGCTGATCGCGGCCGCCGTGGGCACCGCGCTGCAGGTCATCGGCCCCAACCAGCTCAAGAACATCACCAATGAGATCGGCAAGGGGCTGCCCGCATTGCTCAACGGCACCCCGGTGGCGGGCAGCGTCAATCTGCACTCGGTGGTCAACATCGCCTGGTTCCTGGTGGCGCTTTACTCCGCTTCAGCGCTGCTCAGCTTCGCGCAGAGCTACATCATGGCGACCGTGACGCAACGGATCTCCAAATCGCTGCGCACCGACATCAGCGGCAAGATAAACCGCTTGCCGCTCAAGTATTTCGACCGGTCCAGCTTCGGCGATGTGATGAGCCGGGTCACCAATGACGTCGACGCTATAGGCCAGACGCTCAACCAGAGCATCGGCTCCCTGGTGACCGCGATCACCATGTTCCTCGGCTCGCTCGCCATGATGTTCTACAACAGCTGGATCCTCGCGCTGACCGCCGTCGGGTCAAGCCTGATCGGATTCGCCACGATGATGGTCATCATGACGAAATCGCAGAAATACTTCCTGGCCCAGCAGAATGGGCTGGGCGACGTGGGCGCGCACGTGGAGGAGATCTATTCCAGCCACAACGTGGTCAAGGTGTACAACGGAGGACCGGAAGCGCGGCGAACCTTCGAAAAATACAACAACGATCTGTACGTGAGCGCGTGGAAGTCACAGTTCTTGTCCGGGTTGATGATGCCGCTGATGCAGTTCATCGGGAACTTCGGCTACGTGGCGGTGTGCGTCGTCGGCGCGGCCTTGGCGTTGAGCGGGCACATCACGTTCGGGGTGATTGTGGCGTTCATGATTTATGTTCGCCTGTTCACCCAGCCGCTCGCGCAGATCGCCCAAGTCGCCAACAACCTGCAGCGCACCGCGGCGGCTGGGGAGCGCGTCTTCGCGTTCCTTGACGAACCGGAGATGGCCGACGAGCACGACAAAGCCGAGCGGCTCGCCAGTGTCGACGGCGACGTCGAGTTCCGCCACGTCAAGTTCGGCTACAGCCCGGAGAAAACGATCATCCACGATTTCTCGGTGCACGTCCGGCCCGGCCAGAAGGTCGCCATCGTCGGGCCCACCGGCGCGGGCAAGACGACCATTGTCAACCTGCTCATGCGGTTCTACGAGTTGGACGGCGGGTCGATCCTGCTCGACGGGACCCCGACCACCGAGGTGCCGCGCGCCAACGTCCACGAGCAGTTCTGCATGGTGTTGCAAGACGCGTGGCTGTTCGAGGGGACGATCCGGCAGAACATCGTCTACAGCAAACCGGAAGTCACCGACGCCCAGGTCGTGCAGGCGTGCAAGACGGTGGGGCTGCACCACTTCATCTCCACCCTGCCGCAGGGCTACGACACCGTGCTGGGCGACAAGGTCAGCCTGTCCGAGGGGCAGAAACAGCTCATCACCATCGCGCGCGCGATGATCCAGAACGCCCCGTTGCTGATCTTGGACGAGGCCACCAGCTCGGTGGACACCAGAACCGAGCGGATCGTGCAGGCCGCGATGGACCAGCTAACTGTCGGGCGCACCTCATTCGTGATCGCGCACCGGCTGTCCACGATCCGCAACGCGGACCTGATCCTGGTGATGGACGCCGGCGACGTCATCGAGAGCGGGACGCACGACGACCTGCTGGCCGAGGGCGGTTTCTACGCCGACCTCTACAACAGCCAATTCGAAGCCGCGGCATGACCCGTCGGCGGCCCGTTCGTCGCCGCCGACGGTTCGGATATCGGAGGGAGTGGGGAACATGCGCTACAGCGTGACCGCGATTGAACGCGAGTACGCCAGCGGGGGACGCGAGATCGGCGAGCGACTGGCGGGCCAACTCGGTGTCCCGTGTTACAACCAAGAGATACTCCAGCGAGCGTCGGCGCGACTGGGTCTGCCGGTCTCGCAGTTGAGCGGCGTTGAGGAGAGCGTCAACGGCACTCTGTCGTTCGGTCTGGCCGCGTTCGCCAACATCGCGTCCGGGGAGAGCCCCGGGCACTCCTCGGTGGTGCAGCGGCTGGTCGCCGCGGAGACCAGGATCATCAACGAGCTGGCCGCCCAGCCCTGCGTGATCGTCGGACGGGGCGCGGCCGCGATCCTGAGGGAGCAACGAAACGTGCTCCGGGTCTTCGTGCACGCCGACACCGCGGCCCGGGTCGCGCGCGCCACCGGTGCGTACCAGCTCGACCCCGGCCGCGCGGAGTCGGAGCTGCGGCGCAACGACCGGCGCAGGTCCAGCTACTTCGAGGCGACCACAGACCTGCGCTGGCGCGACCGGGACCTATATCACCTGTTCCTCAACAGTGGCCAATTGGGCATCGTCGGATCAGTGGCGATCCTGCGCTGCGCCATGGAATGACCGGCTGAGGGCGGGGGTGGCGCCGAGGACGGCGCCACCCCCGCCGCACCCCGTTCCTAGCGGCGCCTCGGCAGCAACCGGGTGCCCGAGGCGACCGCCC
>Ga0123357_10009248_pt1 | contig 12415 bp, 3 predicted proteins | sample TergutEmb28metaG_FD_89873 | JGI IMG/M metagenome (GOLD analysis project Ga0123357, IMG submission 89873) | Embiratermes neotenicus P4 segment gut microbial communities from Petit-Saut dam, French Guiana - Emb289 P4 | ecosystem: Host-associated > Arthropoda: Insects > Digestive system > Gut ... | reverse complement strand
GTAGTACGTATGGCTTCGATTTCTCCATCAAATGCAGTCGAATGTTGTCCCAGCGGCATGTAACAGGAGAAAAGTTCACAGTGGATGCCAGCACCAGCGTTTATGTATCCTTCTATTTGCGAGCCATCTGTGAAAATGTGTGACCACTTGTCTTGGGGGTACCTGGTGTTCATTGTTTCCAGGGCCAGGTGTCCAAGTGTTTCTGTTTCTCCCTTTAGTATGTTTTGTTGCAGGTGTAGGTGATATTCAGCTTGTTTGATGTTGACTGGGTTTTGTTGGTGCAGTGGTTGGGGCTTGCTTTTGATCTCAGGTTTTGTTTTTATTTCTGTTACTTCCTGTATAAATCCGTTCTGCGTTTTTAGATTTCTTGGCTTGTTTTCGTTTGTTTTCCAGTATTGGTCTCCTGGGATTCTAAGCAGCTTCTCGTGTAGCAGCACTGCCTTTTCTTTTATTAATTCCTGTATTAGTTTATTGCCTGTTGTGAAGAGCATCGCATCAATAGGAGTTGTTTTCACTGCACCAGTTATCAGTCTTAGGGCCTGGTTCTGAACACGCTCCAGCACCTGAAGTGTATGTTGTTGAGCAGTGACTAGGGTTTCGCAGCTATATGTTATTACAGGTGGAATGTATTTTTGGTATGTAAGGTTTAAGGTTGACTGTGCACACCCCCACTTAATCCCTGCCAGTCGTTTCAGGACGTTTATGCACTTGGAGACTCTCGAGGCGACTTTGTCCATGTGGTTTTTCCAATTTAACTTGTTGTCAAAGGTCACACCCAGGTACTTGAATTCATTTCATTGGGAGAGAGCTTCACCTTTATACTTCAGCCTTGGATGAATTGTTTTGTGGGCTAGAGAGAAGGACTGGAAAGCTGTTTTTGAGGTATTTATCGTCATATTATTTCTTTCACACCATTCTTCAAGTGTAGCCAGTGCCGTGTTTAGTATTTGTTCTGTCTTTTCTTCAGTTCTTAGTGAATGAGGAATCATACACAGCCTTACATGGAAATTATGTGTGTCTGCTATTGATGCAGAAGGTTTGATACAGATGCATTCTTTGCTTTGGATACCTCAGGTACATACAAGAGTAAGAAATTAATTTTATTTGTATTTAAATATTCACCCTATCAAAGAATATTTTTAATGAAAGTTGCAGTCTTTAATAAATTTAGTGTTATGGTCATGTACTGATTTTATTTATGACAAGATGCTATCAGAAGTTTATGTTTTGGGGTTCATGCAAAGGAAGTACTGCCATTGAGCACATACTAAGATTGGGCTGTACTGTCGTATAGGCCAGCCACTGCAGGAAAATTTTCAATAGGTCAGAGGCAGAGAAGTTTCAGTGTGGCAGTGGTGGGTGGTGCTAGCATAGGTAGGAAGTGGCTACACTGACCTGAGAGGTGTAGGAGTGGCAGAATTACAGTGCACAGGGCATCCAGACCACTTCTGACAGTGTGTATGAATATGGTGAAGGGCTGGCACAGCAGAAACCAACAAATGCACAGATTACATTAGAATTGCAATAACGTTTAAATACATCACCTCCTACATTGGGCCTCACTGGCCCATCACGAGGGACTGCACAATTGCATGAAATGAGCGTTTAACTTTTTATCATCTCCAGTATGTAGTAGTAATGTCAATGAACTTTCAACAGTTCTACTACATACTGGTAATTATAGAAAGGTTGAATGATTGTTTTATTCAACTGTGCACTCAATGATGATGGGCCATTGAGGCCCGAAACATGTAGGAGTTGACATAGTGAAACATTATTGTAATTGTAACATATTGTGTGCATTTGTTGGTTTATGTTGTGTCAGTTGAATCGTAATGGAAAATGTCAGGAAAATGGTGAAGGGGTAGCGGGTGGCACATAGCCCCAAACACACAATCTGCCCAGTATAATATGTGGTGTGCCTTTTGCTTGTAAGCACTGAAGTGAACGGTGGCATCCTTCCACTTTGAAGGTGAGCATGGACAATAACAGAGAGCTAGTCTAAATGATAACTGATGTCCTCCATTAGTTGGTTCCTTTGGGAAGGGGAACACCTTTTGCAACAGAGATAGCCTATATGGTAACCATAGTCTGTCTTGATAGGCTGGTTCACTTTAATGGTGGGTTGGTCAGTCCAGGCACACCGGATGATGTCCTACAGCTGTCGTCTGCTGTCATGGCACACCATGGTTGGTCTATACAGTAGTGCCCCAAGACTGAATTATCATCTGACAAATTGTGGATTTAAACCCCAATACCAGATGACATCAAAGCCTCTCAGTTTCAGAGATGAAACATGAGGTCAGATGGATATGCATGTCCTTATTTGTATATTTTATGTACAGTGTGCAAAAAATACACAGAAGTGAATAACAATGTTATGAAGACTAAAACTACTAGTTACTTTATTTTCTGGCCTGAAACATTGCAGTGCATCTTATTTTAGAAACAGTCTGAACCTTTCCTTACAAAACAGCACAAGTTGTTTGCACATGAGTATTTTTTTTTGTCAGGGAGTGTAATCATTTAGAATAATAAACAGTACACACTAAATTATTTACCTGGTATTTCATGTAGCTTGTTTATTGTCTACAAAATGAAAATGCAATCAAACTGTTATAATGTCATCAAAAGGACCATATAAATTGTGTTGTTATAAAAGAGTGTCACTGTAAGTGAGGTGTGTGATAAAAGTGAAGGAAAATTATTTAAAGACAAAATGCAGGCCTGCAGGCATATTACTTAATGTTAACGCTGTGATCTGTTTAAGATTTAAGTTGCAATTACAGTTTAGATGTAATAAATTTTACTATTCTGTAGCTGTAAATTTTCATACAGGCTTATGCAAAAAAAAAAATTACAATTTAAAATTAAAATTTAGGTAGATCAAAAGTTATCATGAGAAGAGGAACTCTCATTGGTACATTGTCACTCTCTGTTGTTTAAACCATTTAAGCAGCACCTCATCGACATTACTTCATTCAAGCTTTCAAATTGCTTTATTCTTTATTTGTTTTGTTCAAATGCACTAATTATTTTGGTTCTGTTTTTACAATTGTTTGGATTGTAGAATTTATGAGACCAAATATTCGCCGCACACCAGCTTTATTTTTTCCATTTTCTTTTCGCTGTATCACTTTTAACTTTTCCTTAAATGCCCAAAACCTTCCTCTTTTTGTGACTGTAGCCATGTTATCACATTACCAGTCTTCTGTTAACTGAAGGAGTTGAAAAATACAGGGCAACTTTATGCTGAAAGTGAATTATCATTACAGTTGTCATTTTCCAGGCCTCAAATTTATGTAGCTACCTGAAAGCATAGAGGTCTTCTCTCTTAAGGATGAGGAAAGAGTAGAATTCTCAAAATAGTCTACTTCATGGAAAATTATATTGGAAACAATGACTGGCAATGTCATTATATCTGAGGTAGATGTTCTATGTATGTCATACTAAGCGAGGCAGAAAAACACATGCCTTATGGAAAATTAGTTTGTACCAAAGAACGTATATTTTATAGCTGAGATGTCGCACAAACTGAGGTCATTATAACTGAGTTTAACTGTATTTAAACACTCGAATGCAAGTTATTTTTTAAGAAAGAGTTATGACATACTGAATCAGTTTCTGTATGTTCGTACTGTACATTATTCATTCCATGATCACAATGAGCAATGCTAAGGGTCTTTCACATTATTTGTCCAGTAATTACAAACCTTCATATTTATTTTATGATATAGTTACATGATTCACAAAGTAACACCTTGTACGAGTATGAAAACTAACTTTTTACCTCATAAATCCTTTACCACGGGAATAATGTAAGATTCTTTGCATTGACAATTGCACACACTGGTTGTTTCTTGTTATCCTTTTACAAGTAATCTGCAAAATAAATACACTGCCTCATGGGCTCGTTCAATGGCAAGAAAGAATCACATCTATCAGAAACAGGTAAATGGAGGCCAGTAATCTGAAGAAAAGAGAAATTTTTAGGTTCACTAACAATACTTGTGACATGTATAAACAACAGATTCTTCATATGTGATGCCTGCATTTCTCACATACATCATCATTCTTTGTACAGTAAGAACTGTCAGAATTCCTTTAAGTACTGAATAAACATATATCTCTGTTGATTCTGAAATGGGATAATAAATGTGGATAGATCACTTGAGAACCTGTATGATTTGTTCATCTTTGAAGGTGTTGGTAAGAAATGGTTGCAAAGCTGAACCAGGGCAAGTATTGCGGCACAGTCCTGGCACCATTTTTAATGACACTTGAGAATTTGCACACAGGTGACTAGTTTAAGAGTGGGGGGAGTGTGGGCATACCCCCATATCCCCACAACACAAAATATTATATTGAATATGCTGCAACGGAACTTCAAAAAAATTATGTGCAAGAGAAAGTCACACACACATTACATTTTTCTAATGTCATTCTTATATGTGCTATTATTTGTTAGTAATGAAATTAGATGATAGTGAAGACAAAAGAATTGAGTGCCACAGTTTAGTATGTGGCACTCCTACTATGTATTTGATAAATACCAATAACTAGATATCCTTACTGAGGTTTTCCTCATTCCTTCCTGGCAGGTTGTGGGAATTGCCTAAAATTAGGGCACAACAGTTATTTCCTTATTTCCAATTTATTATAATAATAAATAATTATTCACTAATCCTTCTACCACTGAATGCAACTGAGTTGCGGTAGCTCCATGCAGCAGAGTCCTTTAGGAGCTAACAGGCCTTAAGTTGGTTAGGAAATACCCCACATTTTTTGAATCCAGAGGTTCATTACTGTGTTCACACGAGCCCATCACCTGTTCATATCCTAAGCCAGATCACTCCAGTCCAGTCTTGCTAACTGTGCCATTTAATAATCTAAATGAGTAAATAAGATGGGACAAAGAAGGTACAGGGATATAATTTAATTGCCAACTGTTGCTAGTTACTTGCCCTCTGCTCACTTCACATACAAAAATTCAGTGTACAATGAATAGCAAGTCTGTTAGATGTAACATGCGTCTGCAAGCCAAACAAAATCCTGATATTACTGATATTCAAGTACCTTGAACTGAAATGCCCAGACCCTGACTCATTACAGACAGACAGCTTTATTTGGTAAAGAACTCTACATGTTTCGGACAGATTTACTGTCCATCATCAGTAGTCTTAATACTGTATTCACAGCAATATGTATTTGTCAAACTAGTTATGTTGCCATCTGCTACCGAGGTCAGTCAGGATGGAACTCCTGACTCCTGATGATGGACAGTAAATCTTTCCAAAACACGTAGAGTTCTTTACCAAATAAAGCTGAGAAACAGTGCATCTCATTGGCTTTTATTATAAGAAAATATCACACATACTGATTAATACTTTAGCAGAAACTACTTTACACTGCAGAACTAGCCTGCTTCCAGAATTCCTATGAGGCACCAGTAAAATTGCTAGCAACAGCTGGCCATATTACAATTACAGTAATGGAAGAAAAAGGTGATGTGGGTAAGATATGTTATGAGAGATCAACAGAATCATATTTTGTTATTTCATCCTATTACTTAAAAGTAATGGGATGAAATGTTTTCATTTTTCTTCATTGGAAGTCAGTGTGTTACTTTCCAGATATGTAAGTATGTGACTGATTTTGTACAGTTTGGTGTATTAAACTGTGAAACAATGGAACAGTGGTTACCAAGATCACCATATGGGAAACACACAAGGCTTTTATTCCATAAAGGTGCCCACTCAAGGTATGACTTACCTTGAAGGTATTTTAGACAAAATCTGTATCGTATTTACAACAGCAAATAACAAGTGGAAAATAACAAAATATTAAGTGTAACAATGTTAGATGTAACAAAGTTAAACCATTATTGTACTCTTATGCCTTCACCTTATCAGATTCATTATTAACAGTGTGACTAAGGGTATACAAAAAAAATTTGTTTACAGTGTTGTTCTATTAGGATACATAATTTGAAGTTTTCATGGTAACTAATTTCAATAAAATTTGCTTAAGCTAGTGGCCGCATCAGGTGGTTAAATTGTTAGTAAACAGAAGTTTTGAGTACCATCTCTGTCCTCGTCATCAGGGAACTGATAATGAGGACACAGACGGTCTCAAAATGGTGGTTTACTTGCCATTTAACAACCCGATGTGGCTGCTAACCCAAGAAAATATTATTGAGTTCTGTTATGACTTCAAAAATTAACCCCATGGCACTGAATGTTATATACTGTATATGGAACATGCAGTATGATGCTCAAAATGCCAAATATCATATAAATATATCTGGTACTCTCCAGTCCCCATTTAAATTCCTGCTTTCTGCATATCACTATGGGAATATTATTCCTGTACCGAAAGGTTAAAAATTCTGACTATTACGAACTCTTGACGTAGCAACCAGGAAGTCAAAAATTCAGTCCTTAGTATATGTAATATGAATAGAAATTCAACCCCACCCTTTCAGTACATAACTGACACAAGTTCATTGTTATAATGGTGCTACTATTATATTTACTGAGAGTTCCCAGGAGTTTGGTGTGCATCTCTTTTCATCCATTTCCCAAAACAGTATTGCAAGTTTCTCAGTTCTCATTTCCTTTGGAGAGAAGACTATCAACACAACCTTTAAAACAAACAGGTGCAGAAAATCATGTAATTAAATGTTTTCCTCTTCTACAGATTCAGTGTACAGAATAACCTTCAAGTATGTGCATTTTCTCTTCTGTGGCTGAAAATTTGTGTATGAAGTGACCTTTCCCTTTTAACTTTTCTTTAGATCAATGGTACTCCATCAGGTACTCTTTCTGTCAAAATATGCAACCGATACACATTCAGCACACTGGGAACTCAATACAGTTGGATTTAATACATTACACAGAGGGTGGCAGATATGGAAACTGTGATAATTATGAAATGCACATTAGCAACTGTTAGTAATTTTGGAACATCTAGAACTATTAATTACAAAATGTTTTGAAATAGACATATGTTAAATCCAAAATGCAAGATTTCTTTGTTTTAAACTTCTATTTAAAAGGAATTTCAAAACTACATGACAATACACAGCTGTGCCTTCTAACATCCTTTACTACATTCATCTCACAAATGAAATGCTCCCATCTATGAAGATAATCATTAAAATGGTATATTGTACAACAATATACTGAAGACTGCATTTTGCAATGTGAAGCAAGTTTTGTTGCTAGTTTTAGCTAATGAAGTGAAAGATACCCTGTGATCTCTTCGTGGAAAATTTCTTACACGACATACATAAATTCTGTACGTTTATGGATAAAGGTACAAATGAAAGCTAACAAGCCTGCCTAAAAATAGATATACATTACTAGAAAGAAACTCTAAGAATAGTAGAACATCATTAACATATGTAAACTCGTCAAATATCAATATGAAAAGACTGATAAGAATCACACAACATATAATTTGCTTCTTATACTTACTATATGCAAATATAATTCAGGTAACTTCCTACAATTTCACAATTATTTTTCATTCCATCCCACAAATTGATTGTGCACCCTACTCCATTATACCTGGTTTTAAAACACTTAACTATTTGATACATATGGGAATCTCTGGAATCTCAACTGATACACTCTAGTGCTATGTGCAAAGCTCTTGTAATTATGCTCTCCACATAACATTCTAAGGTCAAGATTACTATAATTATGCACAAATGTTTCACAGGAATAATGGAAATGCAAAGACGTACAGTTCTACCAACTAGATGTGTATTTAATTTTACTCAAGCATCATATAATAAAACAGAATAGCTCTTGTAATGCTTAAAACCTATTATTAAAGACAAAGAGGCAGTCTTATGATTCTTATTTCATTTATGTGACAAAAGACTGTCAAAATATAAAACAGAATCCTCATTATACAAACTGCATTACCATTCATATTAAAAACATATTCAGAATAACATACATCATATTTACTGATATACAGGATGACCCCCTGTCACAATCTTACCTTTTCAGGAAAATACCTGTATAGAAGATGTTTAGCTTCATGCACAATTATATGGAGACCCCTTGTTTCTCACATAATGAATCAGGAAAAAATTTTATTATGTTATGGTAAAAATAGTATTTCTCATCTGCATTTCAGGTTTTCATGCATTTCACGATACAAACAAAACACCTTAATTGTTGTTTGTTATGTTCCATTCATTCCATGAAGTTTGTTAAGTTTAGGTTGACTGAAAAGTCCCTACACAAATGAAACTCCTATTCCAGTCGGCATGTCATTATGAGCACAGGGTTGTAGATTATATGGTAATATGCTGTTGATGGACAAGTCCAGAATCCCTGCAAGATACCTCATTCAAAAACCTGGCTGTTTTACATGACACAGTGCAATCACTATTTAATTGTACTAGTATTGCTCTTGTTTTTCTCACTATGGTGTCAACAAACCTCAAATATGGAAACCACATTTTATTTAAACCAATGTCTTTGACACACTATCCATCATCGTCATTATAAAGTATGTGAATGTCATCACTTAACATCATACTGTCAACAAATCCAGTATGACCTATACTCTGATGGTGGTCTTTTTAGTTCCCTATTTTGCCAATTTCAATATTCTCTCATTTCATCAACACAGTTTTCCATATTCACATATTGGCCATCTGTAGTGTATGTTTCAGACCAGAACTGCTGTTATCAACATGGTATGGCTGTTGGCTAGCATATGTTTAAAAAATTAATGAAAACCTTGGCACTCCTTCTTGAGAAAATTAACTTTCAGAAGTTTATACAGTTTCAAAAATAAGCCTCTTTCAACATGACAACAATTTCTTTACAGTAATATGTCTTTTAGTGGCAATGTGGGTTCATTTTCCAGTCTTCTAAGTGTCAAAGGCTAAACACTTACTGTTTCAAGATATTACCTTTACCCTTACTTAACATTCAGTTTCTGAATTCCTAGCCTTATAATTTCAATTCCCACATTTACAGTTTACTTCACTTAAGTGTTCAAGCCCACTGTTCAATACAGGAACAATAAATAGGGATTTGACTGTACTTAAAATATGTGCTGAAGGACAAGAAATTCCATTTTGTAGATGTGTAACCACTTTATTTTATTTTCAAATTAATAAGGCTTTACTGTATATAATGACAAACTGCCAATGGTCTACACAGTTAAGCCCAATACATACCAACTTTTAACAATTGTGTACAGACTGTGACTGATAAGCCAGAATGTATTTCAGTATGACATTACCAAATTTCCATAATGGAAACATACTAACACAGCGTGATACAACATAAAATATTTCTGGTTAATGTAAATTTGAACAGCTTTCACAATGACCGTTTCACAAGGAACTACTCACGCAGTTTCAGCCCCACTTATGACCATCACAGGGTAAATGTAAACCTTAAACAGCATGGTAGAGTTGCAGGACAGCAACATTATAACAGTGGCAGCTACAGGCATCAGAAAAAAACTTTCACATTACACATAGTGAGTGTGTAATATGACAGGTTTGTTATACTTAATTACATTGTATGTTACTGCATACAGTGTGCAAATACAATGAATAGCAGCAGTTCTTAACTCTGTCACACTATGGTCTGTAATCAGTTACATTTCCTGAGTGTTTCATGAACTGAGGTAATTAAATACTCTATCAAGTACTTCAGAAATGTACATATTTAACATTAAAATATCACCTACTTTGTACTTCCAGTACTACAATAATTCTGGATCACAGTCTAAAAATCGGAACAATCCATGGTTATAATGTGGACTAGCCAGCGTTTGAACATGATTTTAGAAATCTCCAGTTTTACTCCACTGTATAACACCTTCTCCCCTATTATCTTAAATGTGGTGGAAATTTTTACATTATTGCACCAATACAATGCTGTAAAGTATATAGACAATATCGTTCTAATCAAATACAGCATTAAATAAAAACTGGCAGCTGTGTTTGCCCAAAACAGGTACCCAGATAACATGACACTTGACATCAATTGTATTACCTGTTTTTGAGTCACAAAGGTAATGAACTAATCCCATGCAGCAGTCTTCAAGAAACTAACAGTTGCTCAGCTGGTCAACAGATGTCCTACTTTTATCAAACTTGAAGGTTTATTACTGTGATTATAGCTTGTCACTGGAATCTTATCCTGAGAGCAGTGAATTCAATCCACACTCCATTTTAAGATCAATTTCTCTTCCATGTATGCTACAGGTCCCACTCATCATCTCAAGAGTTCAAAGCATGAAGCTCCTAATTTTCCCCAGTATCTCATTTTACTTCTCTTTTAGGTCCAAATATTCTCCTCAACACTCTCTGATCAATACTGGTTCTAAGTGAAGTAACATAACGCATAGTGCCATGTTGCTAACGAAAGTATGTCATCTGGCACGTGAAAATATTTTAGAGCCTAAACCTCATCGCAAAACGATACTTGGTCTGTGGATAAACTCATAAGGTATGATAGTCTTTATGCCACAGAACCAAACTCAACAAGTGCTATGAGCAAGTGAGACCACTGTGACAAAAATTACTATATGGCAGGAGTGTGATGGCATGGTATCAGCATATTGGGTCATCTATTCCACTGTGAACCTTTTGCATTTTGGGCACTGAAACTGTGAAGCAATGCATTTATCTAAATATAAGAATCACAGAAATAATTTTATTTGGGTTTGGAAAGCAAAGAGGGATGGACAGGTGCAGTTAAGCTTTCAGGAAACACTTCTCAGTGTCCCTCTTTGATTCTGCATCTTCATTTGGTCTTCATTTTGATTTAGTGCAGAGAAAATTTTGTTGTTAGCAAAGATATAAATATCAGAGGTACTGTAGAGAATAAAACAATTTCCTTTATATCTTCTTGAATATAAACTATTTACAAAATGATTCTGTGAAAGATGCATAAAAGGTACTATTCTCCCTGTGCTTAATTAATGAAGAAAAATGACATGGAAATATATGAGTAGTGGGGATAAAGTTTTATACATTGAATATGAAAAATCAATATCAGTCTCAACACAACTATCTTTACTGTCTAATAAAGGTAGCTGTGTTGAGACTGATATTGATATTACCTATTCTTACCACTGACACACACACACACACACATATAAAAAAGGTCCATACAATCCTAATCTCAACAATGCAATAATGTCAGTGGTCAGCTTCATGCCCCAGCCATTCTACACCTGGAAAGATGCCCTCATATGCTTGGATTGGAGGTAGGGTGAGCCTCAGAGCCATTCTGGATGTGGTGATGAACAAAAAAATGTCGGCTCCTACCAGAAATGTAACTACAACTATCCAGACTATCCAGGAGTCTGGTCTGCAACCTAGGCACTAATGGTATAAGCCACATCTTAAAAAAAATGCACACTTTGTGCAGTCTATCCACTTGTTATACAGTGAGGCAGTTTTGTGAAATTTTTTTACTTTGATTTAACTTTCAAGTAAGGAACTTTTAGACACACACACAAATCAGAACTTAACATCAGTGCCAAGAGGTTTGGACGGGGGATAGACAGACATAACTCTCATACACATTCACAATACGCACTCTGAAACTACAGCAGCTTAAATGGGAGGAAAACATACTCTGCTCACATAAAACATCAATCCCATGCTGCAATGCAGGGTACAGATATATATTAGGCATGTGTAAAAACTACTGTCTGTGTTTGAAAAAAGAATTAAACAGGAAATTCAGGTTAGAATTTATAACGTCCATTTTCTTTCAAGAGCTTTAACCTGTATGGTGAGGCTAACTGTATCTATAAATTAAAAATTCAACAATACAGTCATCATATCTGCTCCCATTTTCAACTGACACACAGTCCAACCTTGTTTGATTTGTCAGATATATCGACAAGTCTCATACAACTTACACACTGGTCAGTGTTAATGTATAACAACTATTCAAAGTGCCTGCATGAGAATTTTGACGGTCTACCTCCATATAAAATTTCTTGTGCCAGGCTCAAATGATCCAGTAGTTATTGCCATAAAACAAAGTAAACATACAGCACATTTTGTGCAGCAAACATATTTTATATTCTATAAAAGTATTTTTATCACATGTTTCCTACAGGCACTCCTACTTGAGACATTTTAACATGCACACCACTTCGATATTACTGATGGTATGAAATTTAAGAAGTATAAACGTAGGGTGAAATACTGGTATGATGGTCATACTAAGTCTGTGACAATCAATTGGTTTAAAAGTTATTTTGAGGAGGACAAGTGTGCATATGTACACCTATCATCACCCCCCCCCCCCCCCCACAACCCCCCCCAACACCAACAAACAAGGATAAAAAAACAAAAAAAAAAAGAGGCCCAAAAAAAACAAAAAAAAAAAAAACACCAACACCAAACCTG
>Ga0123357_10009247_pt1 | contig 12415 bp, 11 predicted proteins | sample TergutEmb28metaG_FD_89873 | JGI IMG/M metagenome (GOLD analysis project Ga0123357, IMG submission 89873) | Embiratermes neotenicus P4 segment gut microbial communities from Petit-Saut dam, French Guiana - Emb289 P4 | ecosystem: Host-associated > Arthropoda: Insects > Digestive system > Gut ... | reverse complement strand
CCTTCGGAGGGGAAGTAAAGCCGTCGGTCCCATGTCGTAGATTTGCGGCATGTAAAAGATCCCTAAATTTACGTGGAAGTTGGAATATAGGCAAAATTACTACCGGACATCTTTCTTGCCCACAGTTCCACCTTTCGCTGCTAGGATCTCTCACGTCGTTGCGGACGAAGACACCTGGCGTCTAAAGTGAGATCGCGGGGGAAAGCAATGGAAAACTACCCCCAAGAACGTGCGCAGGATGCAGTGTGCCAGAGCCATACCGGTCCATGACTGAGCTCTGGTTCGTGCCAAGCCCGACCTTCAAGGCTGAATACTATTGAATGAATGAAGTAGACCTTCACTAATTACAGTTGAGCAATTTTGAATATACTGAAAATCATCTCGTGTAAGCCACATTTTAATGAAAGGGTAAAGGACTGTTTTGCCTATTTTCTATACCTTGCCTCCGTTTTGCATTTAATCCGGTTCATAAGACATTCACAAAATTTTATTAATATTGAACTACCTTCAGACCAGCTTAACAAAAATGCATTGAGCAAACGGCTTAAGGGTACACTGTATGCAACTTCATATGGGACAGTAAATGAGATATTAGAATTAACAATATAGAAATGCCATAATAATAAAAAGAAATACAGGGCATGTGGAATGTAAAATACGGAAGTGACAGTAGTAATAGGGACAACTGGGGCTATCCCAAAGTTATTCAGGAAATGCCTAAGCGACATATCGGGAAGGCACATAATAAAGGAATTACATAAATGTGCCATATAGGGAGCTGCACACATACTGCTGAAAGTCCTGATGTAGAAGTTCAAAACATTTAACATGGGGGAATAAAATCGCATGTGGCATGAATTGCAGCTGAATAAAAGCTGCAACATTATATGCCCTAGAAACATGGTTCGTGCCAGGCATATAACTGTAAAGTTCTACATAAAGTAATAATAATAATAAAAACTGCAACATTATATGCCGTAGAAACATGGTTCGTGCCAGGCATATAACTGTAAAGCTCTACATAAAGTAATAATAATAATAATAATAAAAGACCTTACAATAGAAATACAGCGCACGTGGAATGTAAACACAGAGGTGATACCAGTAATAAGGGCGTTGACTGAGACTATTTCAAAGTCATTCAGAAAATACGTGAGCAACATACCAGAAAAACATGAAGTCAAGGAACTACAGAATACAGTCATACTGGGCACTGCACACATACTTCGGAAAGTACTAATGTAAAAGTCCAATAGTTTCAACACTGAAACTAACGATAATATAAGCACCATGAATAATAACAAAAGAATAGCCGCAACAGTGTATTCCCTAGGGACATAGTTTGTGTCAGGAATATAAGTATAAATACCCTACATAAAGTAGATGATGATGGTAATAATAATAATAATAATAATAATAATAATTCAGAACTTCATTAAGTGACATTTTGGTGAAAACTTGGGAAGTGAACGTTATATGAATATGAAATTCCTTATTTTTTCGATTTGGGTGAAATTCGTCATTTTGATCGGAAAATAATACCGGATTTTCTTGAAAATCGAATAGAAAGTCAGTACATTGCCTGCAGTTGTAGGTAAAGTATCATTAGTGTGTGTATATTGACACAGTATACTACTGGAAAATGAAGAACGCCTTAGTAAATACTTTTTACAATGTCTTCCGTCTCCTTGCATATATCCAATAACATTTTGTTTACATGACAGTTGTAATATTTTATTGCTTCATAATGTTGCATCAGCTATTGAGATTACCAACCGCTGTTCTCAGTACAGAATACAATTTGTTGTCCCACCAACTTGTCACTTTAATTCATCACTTCAAACTTCCTACTTTAAGAAAAGTAAAAACAACAGCATACATTTGTTACATAGCTTTATAAGGATATACTCTATAATATTTAACCCTTTTCGTCCGGCCCTCAAATCCCAATGTAGCCGCTGATGTCCGGAGTTATTCGCGCTTTCAATGTCTACATCTGCACCTAGGCGGCAGAACATTGTCTCTTGCGGCCGTAAATTTAACACGACATTGGCGGACCGTTTGGCCCATAGAAGTAAACCTGTTATTCGGTGACTTTCTTAACAGCTGTACGTACCATCGTCACTAGCACAAAACAGACGTGCCTTAGTCTTCAAAATACAGCAGACGGTAATTTTATTCTTACAGCCGTATATTCTGTAATCCTGAGCTAACGGCAAATTCATTTCTGTTTGTTTCAGCTCATCGCCGCATGAGGACTGTAACCAACTACTTTCTGGTTAACCTCAGCCTTTCGGACCTCATGATGTCATTATTGAACTGCATATTTAACTTCATCTTCATGCTGAACTCGGACTGGCCATTCGGTGTCATGTATTGCACAGTGAACAACTTTGTGGCTAACGTGACGGTTGCAGCCAGTGTCTTCACACTTGTGGCCATCACCGTGGACAGGTAAGTGAGCATTATTATTAAACTTCACCGCCATGCTTTGCCCTGGTTCAGGCTGTTATTTACCGACCAATGAATCAAGAGGATCGGCTTATTTCCCACTTCTGTCCAAGTGGATTTTGCCTTTGGCAGTGCGCCACTACGACAAATTTTACTTTGACTACTTTGGGCCCTCTCTCTCAGTATCATGATAGCAGCACCTCATATTAATTCCGTCATCTATCACAGATTCCATATGGCTATAAACATGAAAACCTGCAAAATCATTAAATAAAATATTTCCTACTTACACGTATTATCGCAGGTGAAATACAGAATAAATTTTTTAATTTATTGAAACTGATTGGAAAGGACTTCGTTCTTTTTAGGAGCGAGGGTTAAAATTGCGAAAAGCGACCATTAGCTTAATAATGTTGTCCATCCTTCCGTCCGTATGGAAAATCCCGGCTCCCACTGGAGGAATCATGAAATTTTATATTTGAGTATTTTTCCATAATCAGTCGAGAAAATTTAAAATTTCATTAAAATCAGACAAGAATAGCGGGTACTTTACATGATGACCAATATGCATTTTTAATCATATCTCGCTCATTTCTTAGAATGAGAAATGTTTCAGACGAAAGTTGCAGGGACAATCCAAGCGGACATTTTATGGCCAAAATATTTTTTCCCGAAAATCGTGTCTTTTGTGAGATGTTGTGGATAAGTATGGTACAGTACAGCCGGACGTATCACAGACGACAATATGACGCATTAACATTACATGCAGGAAGCCAAAGGCTAAAAACACACGGTCGGAATATGTAATACTTAATGTTTTTTCCACTCCAACACCTGCTGCACTCACACTCCTCAATGTTATGTTATGTGCACATTATTTCCTGCTCATTTTCAATTACTGCCTTAACGAAAATCAAAACAAAATAGTCTCTGAAGCCCCACCATTCGTCGTTACTAAAAACACTGTAAAACGTTTACTTTTTATTTTGACCCTTATTGGTGGAACACTTAGTCACACTCGACAGCGTTTTCCTTTGTATCATGTCCATGTTCTTCTTCAGTTGCTGACATCTAATAGTTCTCGTTTTTAAGCTTTCGCGTGTTCTAAATGTAATGTGTTCCTTTTTGGGTAATTCCCCGGCGTCTGAGTTCTAATAGCCGACGTTTCGGAATTCACTCTCAGTTCCATCTTCATAAGCGGGTGAATGAAGTATGAAGTATTTCATTCAGCTACCTATGAAGATGGAACCGACAGTGAGTTCCGAAACGTTGGCTATTAGAACTCAGACGCCGGGGAATTACCCAAAAAGGAACACATTACATCTAATAGTCCCTTATTAAACTTCGTACTTTATTAATTTTCTGAAAATTTAATTGGAACCATGCTGTTGTAATTCGCAATAATATTTTGTTAGTGTGATGTTCAATAATACCGGCCTGGTGAGACTGAATTAAAAATATGTTGATAATGCGTACAGAATAATTATAGAGTGAGTTTTTGAAAGGCTGGTAATGTAATTTGATTTAACTTAATATAATCCAATTTAATGTCATGGAATTTAATTCAAATCAATTCAATTTAAAACATTCGCGTTTTTTTAAATTAATTCTTCAACACGTCCCATTACTGTAAGCAATACTAAATGTTATTATAATCTTACATTTCTGTTGTTAGTGTTCATTATATCTGTTCGTTAGAATGATTTATCTCTTCAAGTTCCATTCAGTTTAGGTATCTAATTAATTGCGCCATTCCTATTGGTTAGTTCACTTTTACTCACTGGTCAGTTGCCTACTTCAACCCTTATCCTGCTAACATGGAATACAGGGTGAGCTCTTTATAATGTCAGCAAATGGCAAATGGGAATTTACTCGGCGTTGATAAGGTTAAGACGCCAACGAATCACCAAAAAATTAAGAAAAAAACACTCAGAACACGACGAAACTATGAAAACTATATTATAGTTCATTTGTTGGTATTATTTAGTGAAACGAAACTAACCCCCTATTTAGTGCCGAGTTTAAGTACTTAACCCATATCCTGCTAAGGTGGAGAAAAGGGTGAGCTGATAATAATGCCAACAAATGGAGGATGGAATTTAATTCGTCGTTTAAAGGGCGAAACAGCTAGTGCTTCTGTTCCCCCATATGGCTTCAGTGTTTGTGGTTTCGTCCATCACATAACGTACGAATACACGGAGCCATATCTCCATCCTCACATTCTCCCATAGCACCGAATATTATTAAAAAGAGAAAATTTTGTTCTTCCTTTCTTAATACAGACAGTTTAACCCTTTAAACGCCGAGGTAAATCCCATCTGCCATTAGCTGACATTATTAGGAGCTCACCCTATTCTCCACATTAGCAGGATAAGGGTTAAGAATGGGCCCCTCTATTTCGTAAAATGCTCAGGATTTGTCAAAATATTTTTCAAATAAAGTTTATAATTCTGAATTAATAATATATTTTATGACATGTGAGTCTGCAAAAGTGTACGTATTATTATACGACAATAACACCACACTTTATGGGGGCTACGAATTACTTCAGCTGACTTTGTTGAATTCAGAATGTCGCACGATTCTGAATTTGTTGAACTTTGTGTACTGGAAGCAAACCCGGAATATAACTGCAACATCTGCCACACCTCGAATATACACGTAACGTTCCGAACCGCTGCACTGCGGCTAATTAAATTACAACTCTATCCCCAGATGAAATAATATTTTTGCATGGCTTTCTAACATAGACAGCGCCAGAGGAGGTGGAAGATGCCACTGAATAAAACCCTTATGCTTGTGCGTCAGGTAAGAAAAAAGTTTATTTCTGTCTCTAAATGGATGTTTTAAATAATGAATAATAATGATACATATCTTTGTACCTATTTTCAAAGAAATGTATCATTAAGATCCGTTATTTAAAGCATATATGATCTGTACTCCTCACCCAATACTGTGCGGGTGATAAAATCGAGAAGAACGAGATGGGCTGGGCATGTGGCGTGTATAGGTGATGAGAGAGGGGTGTAGGGTCTTGGTGGGGAAACCGGAGCGAAGGAGACCACTGGGGAGACCTAGGCGTAGATGGGTGGATAATATTAGGATGGATCTTCAGAGGTGGGATGTGGGTATATGGACTGGATTGGGCTGGCCCAGGATAGGGACAGGTGATGGACGCTTGTGAATGCGGTAATGAAACTTCGAGTTCCGTGAAATGCGGGGAATTTCTTGACTAGCTGTAAACCAATTACCTTCTTAAGAAGGACTGCACCATGTAGTGAATAAGTAAGTATACAGTTCCTGCTCTGTATTTCAGAGTATTTCTTTGAGTTTCTTGTAAGGCCGTCAGTTACAATAAAGAAAGGCGTTATTATTAACCCTTTAAACGCCGAGTTGAATCCCATCTGCCATTTGCTGGCATTGTTAGGAAGTGCCCATAGGTATTCTCCACGTTAGTAGGATAAGGGACAATATCTGTGTAAAAATTTATTCCGTCGAATATATTAAAATGAAGAATGCGGTGCAAAATGAAGATTATTTGGATGGAATGTAAATTATTTGTTGCTACTGCATTTAGAAGTGGGCCCGGTAGCTCAGTCGGTATAGCGACTGGCTACGGGCTGGAAGGTCCGGGGATCGAACTCGGGTGGGGGCGAGATTTTCCGCACCTGTCCAGACCGGCCCTGGGGCCCATTCAACCTCCTGTACAATGGGTACCGAGTCTTTCCCGGGGGTAAAGAGCGGCCTGGGCGTGACGCTGACCCTCATCCCCTTCTAGTACCGCAGTCAAGAAAGAGTAGAGCTGAACCTCTACTTCCCTTATGGGCCGTACAGCCTTTACAGGGCCTCAGTACCTCTAAAGAACGGCCGAGGCATGATGCTGACCCGTCACCCCCTTCTAGTACCGTGGTCAAGAAACAATAGAACAATACCTCCACTCCCCCTATGGGCCGTACAGCCTAAACAGAGCCTCAGTGCCTGTACGAGGGTGCACTTTACCTTTTCACCTTTACTGCATTTAGAAACAACACATTCCTTTAAGATTTTCTTCAGTATAACGGAATGAATTTAATAACGTAAATTTATTTACTTTAATTCCCTTGTGACTGTTCTTCATAAGCACAGAAACAGACAATCTGTCATATCAGCTGTACAATGCTGTTCATAATGCGGGCTACAAACGTACCAAACGTTATCCACTGTTACAATATACAAAATTTTATCAGCCGGAAGACAAATATATTAAGACAAGAGACTTTGTGGGTCTAAGACAAAGATTTTTTAGATATTCCTCAATCACCTACAGTTCTATAAAAAACATACTGAGGAAGACAATATGCAAGTACTTAGTACATTGCAATATACAAGTACTTTCTAAATATTCTTCCTCAACATTTGTAATTTGTGTGGGCTTCAGAAAGACGCAGCCTAAGTCGCAACACGTCTCTCTTTAGACACACAAAGTCGCTCGTCTAAATCTATTTGTTTCGATTCACATCAATTTCTTGCGTTATAAATATTATAAGACAACAAATCAAAGGTGTAAATTAGGATTACATGTTCGAAGGTGTGTTTTGGGATTATGAGATGGAAAGTGTGAATTAGGATTATAAGTTCGAAAGTGTGTTTTGGGATTATGAGATCGAAGTTGTATATTAGGAATACGATTCGAAGATGTGTATTAGGATTATGAGATCGAAGGTGTGTTTTAGGATTATGAGATCGAAGTTGTATATTAGGATTACGATTCGGAGATGTGTGTTAGGATTATGAGATCGAAAGTTTATATCAAAATTTTGATTCGTAGGTGTGTACTAGGATTTTGAGATCGAAGGTATATATTAGGATTAAGAGTTCGCATCCCTACTGGGAGCAAGGTGTGTCACTTTGCTCTGCAATACAGAACACTTCTTATTTTAGTACGACGTTTAAACAGAATTTTGCGATGTCACTTCTGCCTTAACATCTCGAACCGAAAGTGGCTACAAAAAGTAACAAAGGCGGTAAAGATCAATACCTTTTCGAAGCTAATCGCTACAACTTAGAGTTTTGTGTCATCCGTTGGTTTGCCCTTCAATTTAAAACTCTCTCTCTTACCGTTCAAACACTACGTGAAAGCAGTTTTCCACCCAGCGCGCCAAATGTATGATAGATAAATTAATCTTATTGTAGCACCGTGCATTTTCGTAGAATCACTTCAAATTTTCAACCAACGAATGCACATATAATTTCAAATAAAACACATTTAAAACACTTTAAAAAAACTTTAAAACACTGCGACGTGTTTCGACCTTGTCACATCATCATCATGGAGCTTTGTTCCTTGCTAAAGTTATATTACGGTATTCACAATTGAATTCTTATTTGCAAACGAGGTGTTGGGGCAGCATACCATGTTGTGTGGGAATGTGTTGTGGAGCAGTGGCTAGGTGTGCGTCGTACGACGCACACCTAGCCACTGCTCCACAATACATTCCCACATAACATGATATGCTGCAACAACACCTCGTTTTGCAAATACGAATTGAATTGTGAATAGTGTAATATAACTTTAACAAGGAACAAAGCTCCATGATGACGATATGACAAGATCGAAACATGTCTTAGTGTTTTAAAGTGTTTAAATGTGTTTTATGTGAAATTATATGTGCATTCGATGGTTGGTAAATTGAAGTGATAGATTACTAACTTTTTTGGAATGTTTCCAGGTTTTATTCCTAGTTTATTCGGGTATGAACAACATGGGGAATAATAAAATAACATAAACATGTTTCTGATTGTCGGTATTTTATATTTTTAAAAAATACCTATTCACACATAAAACCGTTAAATCAGGCACAAATATTTATTGGGTTTTTACAGTCTAAATTCCATTCCAGGGTCTGTTTAGAGCTCAATATTTAAGAAAATGCCTTCTATTCATTCACGTATAAAGCTCCGTTTTTTCCACACCGTTTAATTTTGTGTTCAGTACGGTTGTGATATAAAATCGATATTTCCCTAAATATAATCTAGTGATTGGTCGGGCAGAACAGGCCTCAGATGACAATACGGTGCATGAGCATTGCATTCTGGGTACCTACGGCTACAAGCACACACTCAGATTGTGAAATAATTATTGCTTTTCCACTGCAACAATTTGTTGCACGAACGCGCCTCAAAGTTATCTGAAAGCCTATTTCTTGCCTTGTTTTATTTTGGTGCATCATATCGGTAGTGACGTGCTTGTGGAGCAATTACAGGCTTCTTTACATTCCTTAGTCCATCATTCCTTCACGCGAATGCATATTGGCACAGTAGAAGCCTTGACTAGCGTTACATTTGGCTGTTAAAGTTATAATGCTCTTGTACACAGAGATCTCACATTTTGTCCTTTCTTTTCCATTTTTTATTCTCATTCCCCTCCCCCTTTGTCATTCTTCCGTATTTTCTTTTACAAATTGGCAATCACCTTCCCCACATTAGACGCGCATTTTTACCCACACATTGTAGTGAATTATAGTCTTCTGGAGGGAACTTATGAATGTGGTAATGAACCTTCAGGTTCCACAAAATGCGGGGAATTTCTTGACCAGCTGCAAAACGGTTAGCTTCTCAAGAAGGACTCTGCACCATGGAGCAAGTAATTAAGTAAGTAAATAAATAAGGAAGCGGTATCTAAGTAAATAAGTGAGTTAGTAAGTAAGTAATATATAAGTAAATAAATATGTAACTACGTAAGTAAGGAAGGAAGTAAGTAAATATGTATGTATGTAAGTCAGGAAGTAAGCAAGTAAGTTAGTACATACGTATTTAAGTAGGTAAGAAAGGAAGTAAGAAGTATGTATGTAAGTAAGTCAGGAAGTAAACAAACAAGTAAGTATGTATGTATGTAAGTAATATAGGAAGTAACTAAGCATGTATGTATGTAAGTAAGTAAGTAAGTAAGTAAGTAAGTGAGGAATTAATTAAGTAAGGAAGAAAATAAGTATGTCCTCAAACACAACAAAAATTAAATATTTTAAAAGCAAAGTTATAATATTTAATGGCAGATGTCATTAATTATACTCTATGCACAAATTCTTCGATTTGTATTCCTTTGCAAAGAAATAAACTGACGTCATCATGAGGTAAATATGATGGGTCTTTAGTGGGTTCCATTGCAGACCTAAATTAAATTGTCCCCAAAAAACTGCACTCTCTTTAGCAAGTTCAAGAAAACCGGTAGATTGTTCGCAATAACAATTATGCGGAACGCAAAATTTAAATTCCGAGTATCGAACTGATTTTACTCAACCATTTCAACCAAAGTACAAGAGCACGGTGTTTAAATTACCTTACGATAAATTCGTATGCAAATTCTTAATACGGAAAGGGAAACTGGAGACTGCTATTCGAATACAAATATACAAACCTGCACGCAGTTTATATGCAAATCGATTACGTCAATAAATTCTTGCACACTGGGAAGTTCTACATTTCCTATTCCTACACTTTGCTTCGATTAGATAAAACAACGTGTAGAAATAGACACTGAGAATCACGACAAATGTACAGGGTCTATGTGGAAGTGAAGCAAGAAAGACAATATGTTGAAGCGTTCTACATCTGGCGGAAATTTCTTGCCCAATGCACTTCTATCGTCTCATTTTACGTTCTTCTTTTCCAGGAAATATCTTACCAAAACCGTGTTCATTGAATTTTGTTCTTCCAGTACCATTACTGAACATCCAGAACAGAGGTTCCCAAAATTTTGTTTCACTTGCTTACCACTTGGCAGCCTATTTCCACAAATTCATCAACATCATACATCTTTCATGGAGCTGGGCCACTTGTTGACCCGTTCCGGTCTCACGTATCCAGAAGTCTCTTCAAACGTCTACCATGATTCCTTCTGCCAGTCGGACAGTAATGTTTCATTACCCTGGGTAACCTATTTCGAGGCATTCTATTTACATGTTGTATCCAGCATCACTTTTATTCCAGTAATTTGTCCAAAATTGGTATTATTTTTAGCTGCTTTGCAATTTGTGCATTTGTTTTGTAATACCTCCAAGTGTATCCTGCTGTTCTTCTCATGTATTTCATCTCTGTTGCTGTTATTCGTCTGGCGTCACTTGCTTTAATAGTCCATGTTTCGCTGCCATATATCACATTCAGGGGAAACTTTAACTACTGGCAAGTCTATTTCCATAAATTTCACCTTTCAAATTAGCAAAATATTTATAATTAATATACTTGTTGTTATTTAAAATTTGTTTATTGAAGTATGTGCATTTTTCCGCCAAAATTCAATTTATTTTTCATCTACCCCTAAACGGCCTGTTTTGTACCCTTGGTGTTACGCGTACCCAAGGCTAGGAATCACTGATCTAAAGGGTAAAACTCTTGTGTCTAAGGTATAAGAATACCTCTTTTCCAAATCCCTATAGAAAGTTACTTGTTTGTGCTACCAAAATATTCGCAGAAATTAATGGATTTTGATTGGGAGGGAGAGGTATCGGAGATGCAAATTTAATTAAATTCTGCCACTTTTCGATCTCATAACTCACTAAAGTCACTATATACATACAAACCACCATCTCATTTCCAAGTCGTGAGGCAAAATTTACATTTGTTTAAGTTGCGTAAATGTTATAAACAAGTTTTCGACACAGAAAAGAGCAAGAAAAGGAAATTTGATTACATGAACGTAATGTGGCCATCCTCGGGATCAATGAAGAAAAAAACCACAACGCTGAAAATGTCCACGTGGGCGGTCGAAAATGTTTGGTCACCTCTGTGCAATAAAATATGTCAAAAATGATTTTTTTTGTATTTCAATATATCATGCATCTAATTAATGCGCAGTGAATGGAACAATTCGAATACGCTATCGATGTATTAAACAAATATACAAGCTCTCTTTCAATGCATAATTTGCATCTAAAAATAAGTCCATCTTCGCAAACTAAATATTGGACTGTTCGACATAAGACTCGAGATGTACAACTATATTCAGTTGCTGCTGAATCCGAAATTGGGCCGAAAAATCGGATGTCTGTATTAGAAGTCCGTTGGCGGTATAAGAGAAGTCAAAGCACAAAACATCTAACAACTTAAAACTACAAATATTTATTGCTGCAATCAAGACAATTACAGTACTTAGCTTCAAGCTATGTGCTGTGGTATAAAACAAATACATCGTGTAGCAATTATATCTTTAATATACCTACACAATACACATACACAATAAAGTAGATGTATTATTAACGCTGTATTGTATGTTTCGGTGCTTAATGCGCCATCATCGGGGAAAAATATAACGTAAGCTCACAAATATTTTTGTGCGTACTATAAGTTCGTCTAGGGGACGATCGGATAAATCTTAAATCACTGGTTTTCGAACACCGAACTGCCGAAAATTTAGCTATCCCGGCAGCACGGATATATATGTGTGTGGTGTGAGTGGTGTTTGTGTGTTGTGTGGTGTGTGTGGTATGTGCATGTGTGTTGTGTGGTGTGTGTGTACTGTGGTCTGTGTGCGTGGTGTGTATGTGTGTGTGTGTGGGGGTGTGTGTGTTGTGTGGTGTGTGTTTGTGGTGTGTGTGTGGTGTGTGTGTTGTGTGGTGTGTGTGTGGTGTTTGTGTGATTATGTGTGTGTGTGTGGTATGTGTATCGTGCTTGTGGTGTGTGTGGTGTGTGTGTGGTGTTTTTGGTGCGTGTGTGGTGTGTGTGTGTGCTGTGTGTGGTGTGTGTATGATTTGTGTGTGTGGTGTGTGTGGTGTATGTGTGTGTGTGGTGTGTGTGTGTGTTGTGTTATGTGGTGTATGTTTTTTTAATTTATTTATTGCATGCCCCATTTCAGAATGTAATACTATATGCGTAAGTTCAGCTTAATTAGTGTAATGCTTACTACAAGTATTCTACTATTTCATCACTTTGATATTTATAAATTATGAATCTCCTTTAGGTTTAGTTGTTAGTTTGTCTATCACAATAGCAT
>Ga0123357_10009246_pt1 | contig 12416 bp, 10 predicted proteins | sample TergutEmb28metaG_FD_89873 | JGI IMG/M metagenome (GOLD analysis project Ga0123357, IMG submission 89873) | Embiratermes neotenicus P4 segment gut microbial communities from Petit-Saut dam, French Guiana - Emb289 P4 | ecosystem: Host-associated > Arthropoda: Insects > Digestive system > Gut ... | reverse complement strand
GTCTCTTCTTCCCTGACTCTCAGACGCTTTCGCTACCTGATCGTACGATATATACTGCGCCAATCCTTTGTCGCCTAATACTTTTGTTATCGCCGCCGTCAATGTCGTTTTGCCGTGGTCCACGTGCCCTATCGTCCCTACATTCACATGCGGTTTCGTCCTGTCAAACTTTTCTTTTGCCATTTTGAGTTTCCCCCAAATTTTTATTGTTTATATATTATAAGCCGAGGATGGGAATTGAACCCACGACCACCTCCTTACCAAGGAGGTGCTCTACCACTGAGCCACCTCGGCGATAACCAAATTAAAAGCGGGAGACGGGAATCGAACCCGCGTGACCAGCTTGGAAGGCTGGAGCACTACCATTGTGCTACTCCCGCAGTTACACTGAATTGCCCGCCGACGCTTACGCTATGGCGAGGTCCGTCTTCAATATAAAATTCTCGTCGCGTCGTAGTGCAACGAAGACGGATGGGGGCGGATGGATTTGAACCACCGAAGGGCAAGCCCGCCAGATTTACAGTCTGGTGCATTAGACCACTCTGCCACACCCCCGCAACTGCGTTTTTTTGCGTTTATAAAGGAAAAAAGAACTTTTGGACTAACTTGGTGATTATACAACAAAAAAGTTTTAAATGTCAAACTAGGGTGTGTAGACATATATAACGCGCTTGCGTTTGGTCAAAAAAGGGCCAAATCCTAGGCGCGGTGACGAAGCAATAGCGGTGTCTATTGATAGGAGCCGCAACAACGAAGTTGGCTCTTTTTTGGCCAAACCCTTCTGGCTGCGCCGGCTTTTCGGTAAATTTTAATTTTTTTATTCCTTACATAGCTTTAGCTATGCGCGTCATAAAAAAAATAAAATTTCCTCAAAAATCCGAGCAGCACAAGTGCGTTATATATGTCTACACACCCTAGGCAGGTGTCCTATTTTATCAGATACTTTAACGCCAAAAACCCCAATATCAGTAGAATCAGAAATGTTGCGGACAAAATATTGAAATACTTTTCTATGGTATTTTGTATTCTTGAACCGAATACTCTTATGGCAAGAGCAACAGCGGTAAATCTGGCTCCGCGTCCCAAAACAGCCGCTGTAAACAAAACCATCAGGGGAACTTTAAACATGCCTGCGGATATTGTTATGGCTTTATAAGGAATCGGAGTAAATCCCGATGTAAAAGCGACAAGAAAAGCGTTTTCCGCAAACATTCTTCCCAAGCGCTCAACGGCTGCCTGTATGCCGTAAAAATTTACTATGGCAATACCGACCGTTTCATAAAAAAGATACCCTATGGCGTAGCCTAAAAATGAGCCGGCGACGGAACCGGCGGTACATATAAAAGCTTTCCACCACCACTTTTTCGGATTTGCCACGACGATAGGTATCAAAAGCACGTCCGGCGGCACGGGGAAGAACGAACTCTCCATAAAAGCAATACCGAATAAGGCATAGCTTGAGTGTTTCGACTTTGAGAAATGCAAAGTCCAGTCATATAATTTGCGCAGCCATTTGAACGGATAACTTAGTATTTTCATTGTTCGCGTATTGTAGCAAATTTAATGTATAATGTTTCATCAACTTTGCCGTGATAAGGAAAAATTAATGCCGCATTTCTATGTAAATCCCTCAAATATCAGGAACAACCTGTTCACCATGGACGCGCAGCAGGCGCACTATGTGTATACGGTACGCCGCTTCTCGTCGGGAGACAATATAATGATATTCGACGGACTAGGCAATTCATATTCCGCGGAAATAACAAAAGTTTCGAAAGATTATATCGAAGGCCGCATAATTTCGTCCTCATATAAGATGCCGGATTTTACGGTAAATCTTTATACCGCGATTCCCAAAGGCGACAGATACGAGTGGCTTATAGAAAAAGCCGGAGAGCTCGGCGTAGCTGCAATAATGCCTATCAATACAAAGAGAAGCATAAATACGTCTTTCTCAGAAAGCAAGCTTGAGCGTTATGAAAAAATATCCGTCGCCGCAAGCTCGCAGTGCGGCAGAAACGACATAATGAAAATATACGAACCCGCCGATTTTGAAAAAGCCTGTTGCTCAGCTGCGGCAAAACCGGATTTTATAAATATACTTCCCTGGGAAAGCGAGGAAAGCAAAGCTTCCGTAGGAACCGCATTGAAGAGCGCCGGCAAGCCGGCAGGAGTAGACATATTTATAGGTCCGGAAGGCGGATTTGAAAACAAAGAAGTCGAGTTTGCGAAAAATCTCGGAATACGCCCCGTAACGCTCGGTAACAATATATTAAGAGTCGAAACTGCCGCGATAGTGGCCGGCGTTCTGGTTTTTAACTCATTATATGAATACGGAGACAAGTGAAAAAGTACTTTATCTATACTTTCGGCTGCAAGGTAAACCAATGTGAAACGCAGCTTATAGCGGAAAAATTTAAAAAAGACGGTTTTGAGAAAGCTTTAAAACCCGAAGAGGCCGACGTCATAGTATTCAACACGTGCACGGTCACCTCCAAAGCCGACAAAGAGTGCGAATACTTTCTGCGCAAAAGTTTAAAGCTGGAAAACAAGCCCGAAATCATACTTGCGGGATGTTTTGCAAAAAACAAACAGGATTACGCAAAAGACGCTTTCCCGGAAGTAAAAGTTATGGCGGATAAAAACGCTTTATTCGCGCAATCCGAAAAACAAAGCGTAAAAGCTTTTGACGGGCGCTCGAGAGCTTTTGTAAAAATTCAGGACGGATGCAACAGTTTTTGCAGTTACTGCATAGTGCCTTATGTCAGAAATTCGATGTGGAGCAAGCCGGAAAACGTTGTTTTGGAAGAAATAGAGAACCTTGTAAAAAGCGGATATCCGGAAATCGTCCTAACCGGCATACATGTCGGCAAATACAGCGGCGGCATCTTCCCTCTGCTTGAAAAAATCATGGAAATTTCGCTGGAGTTCCGGGTGCGCATATCTTCGATAGAACTCAACGAGATTGATGACGCGCTGATAAAACTTATGCTCAAATACCCTGATAAGATATGCCGGCATTTGCACATTCCGCTTCAGTCCGGAAGCAGCGAAGTTTTGAAACAAATGAACAGACATTATAACAGCGTTGATTTTGAGAAAAAAGTAAACGAAATATTGACACTCATGCCGGATTTAGCGCTGACAAGCGACATAATTACCGGATTTCCCGGAGAGACCGAAGCAAACTACAGGGAAACCGTAAATTTTATAGAACGCAATCCCTTCGCAAGACTTCACGTATTCAGCTATTCCGACCGCGAAGGCACAAAAGCATCGGAATTTTCAGACAAAGTCGCGGCCCAGGAAATTAAAAGGCGTTCAAAAGAACTTTTTGAAATTGACGCCGCTAAGAGAGCCTTATTCCTTTTTAAAAATATCGGACAAAAAAGAAGAGCCGTTGCCATAGGAAACGGCAAAGCTCTGACGGGCAACTACATAACCGTACCAATACCTGCCTCCTCAGTAAAACCAAGCGGTATTTTTGAAGTCATCATAGATAAAAACAGCGTGGTATAAAATGACGGTTCAAAAACTTATTCTTAAGCGTCCTGTCATATCGATATTTATATTGTACGCCGTTCTTCTGGTGATTCTGGATTACGCCGGTTTTTTTGCTCCGGAAAAACAGAGTATGCTTTATTACTTTGCAGGCACATCAAAAACCGTACACATCAGAGGAAAAGCCGTAACCGAGCCTGAAATCACAAACAACGGAAAAAGATTCACACTTAAAGCAGAAAAAATAAACGGCTTTGACGTACGCGAGAGAGTTCTGGTCAACTCTCCGGAAGGCTATAAAATCTCTTACGGCGACATAGTCGAACTTGAAGGAACATTAAAGAAACCTCCGCAGGCCGAACTTCCGCTTATATTCGATTACGCGCAATATCTGGCAAGAAACAAAATATATTCCGTGCTTGACGTATCGTATCTGGAATATGTCGAATCGTGTCCGAACTTGATAAAAAAAGCCGCGTACGCGATTCAACGCGACGTGGTAAAGAAGATCGACGCTTACTTTAAAAAAAGTTACGCAGATACTTTAAAACCCATAATAATCGGCGACAGATCCTCTCTGAATAAAGAAACCAAAAGCGATTTTTCAAACGCGGGCGTTATACATATTTTGGTCGTAAGCGGGCTTCACACCGGCATTGTCGGCGCGTTTTTTATGTTCGTTTTCAAAGCTTTCGGAATACCGCTGGACAAAGCTTCGCTTTTGTGCATACCGGCGATATTTATATACGCTCTTGCGACCGGAGCAAATCCTCCGGTTATGAGGGCGGCGATAATGTTTTCAAGCGTCTTTATCGCTCTTGCGCTTGACAGGGAGCCCCTGATATACAACTCTATCGCTCTTTCGGCTCTTATTATTCTTATATTTGAACCGCAGCAGTTATTTACCGCGGCTTTTCATCTGTCTTATGCGGCGACTATCGGCATAATATATTTCTACAAAGACATTCACGGCATTTTCTTAAAAGTCAAAAACCGGGTTTTAAATTTTGCCTGCGACATTTTTTCCGTTACATTGTCGGCGCAAATTGTCGTCATACCGATATGCATATACTATTTCGGAATAGTGTCGCTTATCTCCTATGCCGCAAACATCATCATCGTGCCGATGCTAAGCATAATACTTCCTCTGAGTATGATATTCTATTTTTTAACTTTTTTCTCTTCGTTTGCCGCGGCAGGCGTTTCATCCGTTCTGTCGGTGCTTATGCACGCTCTGCTTTTTCTGACTCATGCCTTCAGCAATACAAAATACGCGTATTTTCCCGAACCGAAACCCGCGCTGATACAATTGGCATTTTACTTTACCGCTGTTTTTTTTATGACTTATTTTAAGGACAAAAGAAGATTTATAATACCCGGAATAATAATTTTTTTAAATTTTTGTTATCTGGCTGTTCCGGCATTTTTAGACAGAGATAAAGTTTGTTTTAACGTCTATGACTGCAGGAATGTCACGGTGGCGCAAATAAGGCGGGAGCAGAAAGATATTTTTTACCTCTACAACAAAAGAAGATTTTACGACAAGATGTTTGCAGCTTCGTTCATCCAGTTCTTATCTCTCTCCGGAATAAAAAAAGCCGAAATACACGCGGCAGGTTTTGATATTGAGAAACTGCGGTCGGACATAGAAAAAGACAATTACGAATTACAAATTACGAATTACGAATAAAAGGCCTAAATTCCGTTTGTCGTTGATTCGTAATTCGTAATTTGTAATTCGTAATTGCCGTTCTTTATTCCATCTCGTCAAAATAGTTAAACAGCGTAAACTCGCCGTCGCCGTACATTAAAACCGCAAAATTGAGCTCGTATCCCTTTTTTCCGGACCTTATATTGCCTATAACGTCTCCGGCAGCCACGGTGTCTCCGAGATTGACGGAAATATTCTTCAACATTCCGTAATATATGAAAAAGTTCTGTTCCGGATTGTACAACCAGACGGTATTTCCGCCCGGAGAGTTCAGCGCTCCTTTTTTGACGTAAATAACGACGCCGTCATTTGCCGCAACAACGTCGGTCATGCTCTTTGCGGCCGTTCTGGTGGAAATGGAAATCCTTAAATACGGCTGCACAAGAAACTCCATCCCGTCCAAAAATTTTGTATCACTGACGCTGTCGGACATAGATTTAAATATCTTTTTCGCGTTTGACACATTGGCCGCCTTAAATCCGGCCACCGGAAATATCCAGTCGGGAACTTCTTTTATGCCCTTTTCGGATATTTCTTTGTGCAGCTTCGGCACAAGCTTGTCCGCAAGAAATTTCCCTTCCGCCGACGTAATATTACCTTTTCTCAGATTATTTTCAAAATCAGACCACTCGCTTACGCCGTCGGCAGACGCCTTTGGCGCAAAAACAAACACCGACGCTGCAAAAAACAAGGCAAAAATCACTAAATTTTTTTTCATTATATCCCCTTAAATGCTTTTACTATTTTTCTCGGAGCCGGTTTTTTCGTAAACAGGCTGACTGCGGGAACTATCGCAAAAGGAACTATTATCGCTATTGATGAAGCAATCGGAGACTTTGAAGGCCCCAGTATGTAAAAAAAAGAAATTGCCGAAACTATGCCGCTGAACATTCCGGCCTGCGCGCCGGCGAGAGTAGTCCTCTTCCAGTATATTCCGTAAACATACGGCGCAAGAAAGCCGCCCGCTATCACGCCCCAGGAAAGCGACATAAGAGTTATTATAAACGAAAACTCGTACTTTGCTATGAAATACGAAATAATAATAAAAAGACCGCTCAGAAAACGCATCATGAAAACAGATTTTGTCTTTGACACCGCGGGATTTACATGCCCCTTGTACAAATCTATGGCTATGCTCGAAGCCGAAACCAAAACGAGCGCGGACAGAGTCGACATGGAAGCAGAGAGAATCAGTAAAAGAATTACAATCATTACGCTTTCCGGAAGATACCTTATCAGCAGTTCCGGAATCATCGCGTCAAAGTTTATTACGCCGGCAGCCGTTTTTACCGGCTCGCTGAAAAACACGTGCGTCAGCGCGCCGGTGAAATACGCGCATACCGAAATTATCAATGCAAAGCCGAACGTCGCAAAGGCCGCTATTTTTATGACTTTTTCGTTTTTTATAGAATAAAATTTCTGCACCATCTGCGGCATTCCCCACGCGCCGAAAGAAGTCATAAATACCAGCGCCGCAAGCATAAAGTAATCGGGAGCGCCTTGCGCGTAGACATGTTTATAGTGATTCAGGGAAATCTGCTGCAGCGAAGCAAGCAGGCCTCCGGCTTTGTCAGTAAGTATCGTAACCATAAGAAGCGCGCCTATAACCATTATGATACCCTGTATAAAATCCGTAAGCGTCACGGCAAAGTATCCGCCCAAAATCAGGTATACGCCCGTAATCGCCACCATTATCAGCAGCGCGCTGTCAAACGAAATATGAAAGTTGACTTCGAAAAGATATCCGAGACCCTTGAAGACGGAAGCGGCGTAAGGAAGCAAAAATAAAAATATGACTGACGCGGCTATGATTTTAAAATATTTCCCGCCGTATCTCTCCTGAAGAAGCTCCGGCATGGTTACTACGTCGAGATTCTGCGTCATTCTTCTCGTGCGTCTGCCTAAAATAACCCATGCAAGAAATGCGCCGAGGAAGGCGTTGCCGACCGCAATCCACAGCGCGTTTAAACCGTATCCCCATCCCAGATGCCCCGCAAAGCCTATGAAAATTACCGCGGAAAAATACGTCGTGCCGTATGATAAGGCCGAGACCCACGGGCCGATGCTGCGCGAGCCTATAAAAAAATCATTAAGCGTGGCGGTTTTTTTCATCCCCCACAGTCCGGCAGCAATCATAACAGCCGTAAAAATCGAAACCACTATTATCGCAGTCATCCGACCGATCCTTTTTTATCTGTATATTTCGTCTTCCTTAAGCACTTTCACTCCGATCTTTGCCAAAGTATTTTCGCCGTCAGGCCGGTTCTCCATCTCAAGAACCATGGCTGCGGTTTTTCCGTCATTTAAAAGAAATCCGTAGCAGTCTTCTATATTTATGCCGTTTGCCGAAAGCCTCTGAAGAAGATTATGAAAAGCGCCGGGAACATTGTCTATTACGGCTGCGGCGATTTTACGCTTTGTGACGGTTATGTTCTGCTTTTTAAGCTCGTCAAAAGCTCTTTGCGGATCGTCAACGAGAAGTTTCACCACCCCGAAATCTCCGGAACTGGCAAGCGAAAATGCCCTCAGATTTATTTTGTTGTCAGCGAGGACTTTCGTTATTTTTTCAAGCTTCCCCGGCTTATTCTCCAAAAAAACCGACAGGTGAAATGTCATATCAATCCCCTTTCTTTCTCAAATCGTAAACTCTCTTTGCTTTGCCTTCTCCGGCAGGAAGAGTCCCGCGGTCTACAAAAGACACGTCCGGGGAAACTCCTGTCTCGGCCTTAAGGTCGGCCTCTATCCTGCATTTGAGTTTTTCCAAATCTTCAAGTTTCCCGCTGAAGGCATCGTCGTTGATCTCTATTTTTATGGAAAGCTTATCCATGTAATTGCGTTCGGCTATCTCTATTATGTAATTTTTACTTGCTTCGGGTATATTCATTATGGTTCTTTCTATCTGTTCGGGAAAAATATTCACGCCGTTTATTATCATCATGTCGTCGCTTCTTCCTTTTATGCGCGCTATTCTGCGGTGCGTGCGGCCGCAGGAACACGGCTCCGGAATTATCGCAGTCAAATCCCTCGTGCGGTACCGTATGACGGGCATAGCTATGCGGTTGATAGCGGTAAGAACGAGTTCTCCTTCCTGTCCATCTGGCAGAACTTCAAGCGTTTCCGGATCTATAATTTCCGGTATCACAAAATCTTCCCAGATGTGCATGCCGTGCTGCTTTTCGCATTCAAAAGCCACTCCCGGGCCTGAAATCTCCGAAAGGCCGTACGAGTTAAACGCTTTAAGTCCGTACAAATCCTGTATTTCCCTGCGCAGCTCCTCGGTATGCTGCTCTGCGCCGATAAAAAATATTTTGAGCTTCAGATCTTTTTTTGGATCAATACCGTCTTCTTTCATGCTGTAGTAAAGCCTGAGCGCGTAACTGGGTATTATGTGTACCACGGTCGTGCCGAAGTTTTTCATAAACCACGCCTGCCTTTTACTGTTCCCCGGGCCTATGGGTATGGTCATCATGCCGAGCTTTTCCGCCCCGTAATGAAATCCGAGTCCGCCGGTAAAAAGGCCGTATCCCATTGTGTTTTGGAATACGTCGGACTTTCTTGCGCCGGCCGTAAACATGCTTCTTGCGGAAATATTCGCCCAGTTGTTTATATCTTCGGCCGTATGGTATATTACGGTAGGATTGCCGGTTGTTCCCGAAGAAGAATGAAGTCTAACTACTTCGTCGATGGGTACGCACAGAAAACCGTAGGGAAAAGCTTTGCGCAGATCGTCTTTTACTGTAAACGGGATATCTTTAAGCTGCCCCAAATCGGTGAGAGGTTTTATATTTGACAGTTTTTTCGAGTAAAACTCGGATTTTTTCGCCCTTGTAATCGTATCGTTCAGCATTCGCAGCTGCATTTTATCAATGTCGTTGCGCTGCATAGTCTCTATTTCCTGTTGCCAAAACATACTTCCGCCTTTTACAAACAGAGATTTTTATATATAATAGCAAAAAGTCGGTTAATAGTTAACAGCTGACTGCCGTTTTTAGAGGTTTTAATGAAATACAGCGCAGGCGTAATCTACAACAAATCCAAAACCAACGCGAAAAAACTCGCGCTTGAAATCGCCGCGTGGCTTAAAAATAACAAATTCAAGGTTTTTGTCAGCGATTCGATGTCCGTAAAAGCGCGAAAAGCCGATTTCGTTTTATCCATAGGCGGAGACGGAACAATGCTCAAGGTGATAAGAACTTTTTCGCCTCTGGGCGTGCCGATAAAAGGAATAAATTTAGGTTCGCTGGGCTTTCTTACCGATACGGACATATCCGGCGTTTACCTGCTGCTCAAAAATATAATGTCCGCCGGAATACGGCTTGAGAAAAGAGTTTTGATTTCCGCGGAGTTCGAATACAAAGGCAGGAAAGTCAAAACTATAGCGGCAAACGACTGCGTGGTGCGCTCGTTGTCCGGCGGTAAAATGATAAATGTAAACGTCAGCATAGACAAAAAGCTCACGGCCGAGTACAAATGCGACGGAATGATAATAGCGACGCCTACAGGCTCAACTGCGTATTCTCTTGCGGCTTCCGGACCTATAGTATATCCCAATCTGCCGGTTTTTATAATTACGCCGATATCGCCGCACACGCTGACGCAGAGGCCTATGATTTTGTCCGACAAAAACGACATAATTTTTACCGCAAGGAATAAAAACAACAGAGAAAAAGTTTTGATTTCAATAGACGGACAGGAAGATTACGCTCTTCCGAACGGATCAAAAGTAAAAATATCCCTTTATAAAAAACACCTGAAACTCATAAAAAACTGCAGCAACTCTTACTTTGAAACCCTTAAGAAAAAATTGCACTGGGGAGTATAATGCTTCTGTCCCTCTCGATTAAAAATTATGCGCTGATAGAAGATCTCACGCTCGACTTTAAAAACGGCTTTACCGCCATAACCGGCGAAACCGGAGCCGGCAAATCGATACTTGTAAAATCCATAGAGCTGCTTACCGGTGCAAGAGCCGACGTTTCTTCCATACGCTCAGGCTGCTCCGTGTGCACTATCGCGGCTGTTTTTGAGTTCAAAGACGAAAAAATAGCTGACTTTCTTAACTCTTTTTCCATTCCCGACAACGGAGACAATACTGTTTTCCTGCGCAGAACTGTCGAAAATACCGGAAAAAGCAAAGCTTTTATAAACGACTCTCCGGTAAACGTTTCGTCTCTTGCCGCAATAGGCAGACTGCTTATAGATTTTCACAATCAAGACGAGAAGCATTCGCTTCTTGATACAAACGTCCAGCTAGGCATCTTGGATAAAGAAATACCGGATATAGCTCCGCTTCTGGAAAAATCCGGTGAAGTTTATGACGCGGTAAAAGAGCTGAGGGCAAAGATAGACGCGGCAAATATGTCGGATTCCGAAAGAGAGAGAAAAGCGGACTTATACTCATTTCAGCTCAAAGAGATAGAAGAAGCGGCTTTGGACCAAGGCGAAGACGAAAAGCTCGAAAACATTCTCCCCAAACTCAAGAACGCTGAAAAAATAGCAGCCTTATCCGAAGAAACAATAACTCTTTTATATTCCGACGAAGATTCGGCCTTAAACAGAATTCTCAAAGCGAAAAAAAATATCGAAGCGATAAACTCTTTCGGCGCAGACGCCGCCGAACCTCTTTCGCTTGCGGAACAGGCATACTACCAGACAGAAGAGGCGTACAGAGACGTCGAAGACATACTTTCAAAGACCGAGCAGGACCCGCAAAAGCTCAATGCGGCGCTCGAAAGAGCCGAACTGCTCAAAAAAATCAAAAAAAAATACGGCGCCACGATCGACGCCGTAATCGAGTATAAAAATAAAATAGAGACGGAACTGAAAAACCTCGGAGATTACAAAAGCAACTCTGAAAAACTTGAAAAAGAGCTTAAGGAGAAGAGCGGGCTTCTTGACGAGGTATGCGATAAGATAAGCAAAAAAAGAAAAAAAGCCGCGGTTTTATTTTCTGAGCGCGTGCAGGAAAACCTTAAAGAACTCGAAATAAAAAATGCGCTGTTTGAAATAAAATTCGACAGGAAAGAGGCGTCCGGAAACGGATTTGATACGGCCGAATTTATGTTCTGCGCGAATAAGGGCGAAAAAATCCTTCCGCTCAGAGCGACAGCTTCGGGCGGAGAGCTTTCAAGAGTTCTGCTTGCAATAGAGCTCTCGTCAAAGCTTAAAAACGATCAAACCGTGATATTTGACGAAATCGATACCGGGACCGGGGGCAAGACCGGAGAAAAGATAGGCAAAAAAATCGCGGAACTGGCGCAGAAAAAGCAGGTTTTTTCAATCACACATCTTGCGCAGGTAGCGGCATTTGCCGAAACTCATATAAAAATTTATAAAGAGATTGAAAATTCAAGGACTTTTACTAAAGCAAAAACACTTTCGGAAAGCGAACATATTGAAGAAATCGCAAGAATGATATCCGGTGAAAACATAACAAAATCCGCTCTGGACCATGCAAAAAGCCTGATTCAAAACAAACAGCTTAAATCTAATTCGTAATCCGCTCGGCACTAACGTTATATAGTGAGATCTTAATGCCCTTTCCGCTTGACGGTTTATAATATACCTCGGCAATATATCCCGCCGTATATACACCGGAAGCATCTTTTATCACAAAAGTAGTAAAATATTTGTTACTTTTTGTCAACAACCTGTCCGCTAGAATCTGTGCCGGCGGGATTGTCTTCCGCAAACCGCAACACGGAATATTTCATTATGAACATAAAAATAAAAAAGCCGCCCGCTTTTAAAAGCGGGCGGCTTTTTATTATTAGAAATTATATTCCGCTTTCGTCAGTAGTAACTATACCTGTAGCTGCACCTGTGAGAGAAATTGTAATACCGGTTGCGCCGGACGCAGTATCTGCCGTAGTACTGGCAGTGAAATTGGCTCCATCCCCAGCTACATTATTTGTTGTTATAGCATACGTCTTAAAGTATTTATTGGCTCTTGCATCAACATCAACAGTGGCATCATAGTCACTAGTAGCAAGCATATTAACACCATCGTAGAAATTACCGTACTCGGCAAAATAAATCTTCTGCGACGTCTGGACTGAACCAACCAACGCTTTACCTTCCGAAGCCATGGCTTTTCTGGTATAGCCTCTGCAAATCGGCACTGCTACGATTGATAAAATACCAACAATGACGATAACGATTACCAACTCAACTAACGTAAAACCTTTTGATGTTTTCTTGTTTT
>Ga0123357_10009245_pt1 | contig 12417 bp, 9 predicted proteins | sample TergutEmb28metaG_FD_89873 | JGI IMG/M metagenome (GOLD analysis project Ga0123357, IMG submission 89873) | Embiratermes neotenicus P4 segment gut microbial communities from Petit-Saut dam, French Guiana - Emb289 P4 | ecosystem: Host-associated > Arthropoda: Insects > Digestive system > Gut ... | reverse complement strand
TTATATTTATTGTCTCTTACATTTTAATTTTTTAAATTTTTGTGGTAAACAAAAATTCCCCGTGGTGATTTTTTTTTTTTTTTTTTTTGCAAAAATAGAAGTGGACGTAATCATGATCGAAGATTATTTAGTGTTTATTTTTAAACAAGCCATACACTTTCTTTAAGTTACCTCAGAGAAAACAAGCGAATTATCAACCAAAAGCCGAGCAGGTTGGGGTAGCCGTGGACTTGTATTCGGAAGCTACCTGCTTCGAATCTTGACCCTACCAACAGATGCCCTGATCCTGATCAAATCGGATTAAATACTGATTGGTTGAGTGAAAATGTACAGAAGGCTGCGTCCGCTTAACACCAGGGATTTTGCGGTTTGCAACCATTTTGCCTATTTCTGAAAACAACATTTTTCTACACCCTTCACGCCAGTTTACGCCAGTCTACCAACTCTTAAAACCAAATATCGTTTCAAATATTGTGATCTTTTTCTGTTTCTCGGTATTTATTTCTTTCTTTCTTGTCTGTAACTTAATTTCCATGTGCGTCGTTTTTAATTCTGTTCTAATAACCTTCCTTATAAACATTTCCCAGTCATCTAACTCAGTGGTTCCCAATATGTGTTTCACGGAAACCCAAGGGATTCGCGACGAGTTCCCAGGGGATCCGTGTGGATACATTTCTATAATGACTTCTTTGAAGTATACTTATTTTTAATTAAAACAAGGTAGAAGGTAAATCAGTCCCGTTACAGGCCTGTAGTGGCTCAGAGGGTTCCAGGAAGTTAAGGTTCCCAGATTTCGTGACAACGGCACAGGATGGTGGTAAGGTTGTCAGCCTTACGTACCGGCCGCCTTTACCCCCAGGAAATGCTTCTGGTACTCATTTCTGTTAGAGGCTGAGTCGACCCCAGGGCCATAGTGCGATCGGACACCAGCTGGGATCGAACCAGCGACCTTCCGATTTGTAGCACAGCACCTTAACCACTGTGCCACCGCGGTCCCCTAGAGCAAGGATACTTTGTTAAAAATAATTGCGGAAATTCTTTAACTGGTGATGTGTTTGTATGTATGATCGTTAGAATATTTAATTAAGAAGCTTCCTGTACCCACGAAGTGAGAGAAACTAGTAAAACTAAGGTCAGATCATGCAATGTATTGTTACATATGCTACTAGTATGTATTCGTAACTATCTAAAATCATTTCTGAGGTATACATTTTTAATGTTGGATACCTATCATCCGAACACCCTATATTTACGTCAGCAAGGATGTGAGGATCCATAGTTATTTTTCGAAGACAAGAGGAGTCCGTGAGAAAAGCGTTTTGGGAAACAGTTGTCCAAGTAATTCAGTCAGTTGTGCATACTTCCCGAATTAATAAATGATTTCACACTTCCTTCTAACCTGCATAAAACTATAAAAATTGAAACCTATGCCCACCTACCTGTACCGAAAATTTTATGTCCTGTTTCCATTTTGCGTCGTTTTTCCCATTTTTCCAAGTAGATGTTGGGTAGTTCCTAGATTGGACCATGATCGCTTCCTTCAAAAGCCATTCCAGTTCTCACATTCCTACCATCGACGTTGTATAGTCCGAGAGATACTGAAGACGTCATAAGTAAATCGTCAGTAACAACTGACAGATATATACACTGAGGTTATTTGAAGTTTTCACAGTGGCGTTGCTGAAGATTTCTTGATGTTGCGCTTCTCTTGCGATAAATAGTTCCCAGCGTTTGAGAATATCACTGCTTGTGTGTTGACGGTCAGATAGTCCAACGAGAGCCTTCTTGGGCTGCCTGACCCAGCATACGAACGCACTACGATCCTTCAACACTTCGGAATTTACTTACCCAAAGACACAGCGTGATTTCGTAGAAGGCTTGAATCTTCAAAATACATTTGTTTTATGATTTATTACCATGATATAATCTGTTTGAAGCTAGTGAGCAGATCTGCACATGAACCTGTGGCAATCTTGTTAACATAGAATTTCCTTCATTATCATTTTTAGGTATTTTTATTGTTAAACATTGAGTAGTGCAACCTAGAGTGCATTTTGGCGCCATGCAAATTATCGGTAATTATCTTTCTGACGATGAGTCTTTCGGTAAGTATAGTTGCATGTATACCCGGAGATGCTTTCAGTGAATACCCGTCAAATGATGCGGTACCGTATGGCCCTCTTCGTTATTTTTCCCAGGAATTGCATTAAAATGTTGATACAAAACTTTAAGATAAGTCACAATCGTTTTTCTTCCTAGCTCTTACTTCTCAGCGGAATCATCCGATTCTGTTCCGACTTTGAAGAATTATTGAACACACAGGCTGCTGAGCTGTGATATCAACCATTACTTAAAAAAATGGGTACGTCTGAAAAAAAATCCACTCACTCTTTGTAAAATTGTAATTCGGTGGCCCGCCCGCAGAATGTAAATCAAACATGCCAGGAGTTGAGGCGGCTCAACTTGATACATGTACGGAAAGGCCATGTGCAAATTTGATGTTCGTGTGACCGTGTATCCTTAATATGAAGTGAGGTGTGAGACCAAATTGATGCAACAAATTATGGTTTATTAATAATACATTAGCTCAACATGTTTCAGGCATCATTATGCCCATCTTCAGGAGCGCCAGACCGTTTGTTACCGCATATGGTTTTCAGCACTAGATGTGCTGGCTGGAGTCTAGGGAAGCCGGGAAGCAGGCCGTGTGCAATGTGTAGCGGATGCTTTTCTTTGTCGAATAACATCCTCTACACAGTGCACACGGCCTGCTTCCCGGCTTCCCAAGACTCCAGCTAGCACATCTAGTGCTGAAAACCATATGCGGTAACATACGGTCTGGCGCTCCTGAAGATGGGCATAATGATTCCTGAAACATGTTGAGCTAATGGATTATTAATAAACCATAATTTGTTGCATCTAGTTCGTCTCACACGTCATTTCAGACCATGTGCAGTTTTGGACAAGCTTGATTTCTGACTGTAAACTCCACTTGGAGCTGATAGGGACCACTAGCATTTATTTTTATAGGACTGCGTGTGCGAAATTATTGCACTATGTGCTCAAGGCATGGTCATTTATTTTTTTAAGTTGTAACTGAAAGGTGATTTTGTTTTTGAGAAATTGCTTAACCACTTGCTTATTATCAGGGTTAACATTTGTTGTGTTTGTACATTAGAACGACAATATCATTCTAACATGTCTCTGTTTGTACGGTGTGGTGTGTCACCAACAGTTCCCACTGGACTAATTCTTCAATATAACATTATATCATCACCATCGTCATCATCATCATCATCATCATCATCATCCATCACGAGTTAGGCCTTAACAGACATGTTTCAGCCTCGTGTAGTAGTCTCGTAAAAGGTCTTCCAAGTCGTCTTAGCCCATTTTACTTGTCCAGTTTTCAACCTCTAGGTTTATGATGTGTGCTATTTTTGACGACCACATGTAGCAATGAAATTTTTACAGTTTACATAGGACGCATGCAACGGAAGTTTTTGGTAAAGAAAAGTCTTATATTACGTGCTTCTACTAAAGAATGACTGTTTCTTAACGAGGTGCCGTACTTCATTCGTAAAAATTACCCGCAATTTCCACAAAGGACTGTAGCTGTAGGATTCAAACTTTTGAGCCAGAATTTGGTTTTTGTTGTTATGTTGTTATTTCCGGTAGCGATACTGCTCTTTTGCACTGTTCAACTGCAGTCATTCCATAAGGTAGAAGAATCCCGAAACTGCAAACATGTCGTTTCACTACATAAACCTAACAGTCATTAATCTCAGCACCGTAATGTGTAGTGTACGTCCTTTGTGCGTGTGCACCTACAGTTTCCGAACACATCAGTGGACATATCTCATTAACGTCGTATTCTTAGGCAAATGATGCTGAAGGTTATAAGCTTCATTATTCTTAGCTTCACATGGGTTTACGCAATGCTATCTTAGTTTATTGCATGTCATATGATGCAATATTTTATGTAACAGTTGTAACTAGAAAGTATTTAAATAAAAAATCTTTCGTCCGGTCTGGACAATTCATTGAACAGTTATGTCAAATTGTGTGCTGTTGGCCATAAACTTAAATATACACACCAGCCGGCTGGTCGCGCGAAGCTGCCATTGAAGAGGCTGACAGACTTTCCGTTAAGGCTGTCACGAAGATTCTTGGAATTGATTCTGCAATATACATTCGCCTTTCCTTCTTCAATATGGTTATTTAATATAAAATGATTCAGACAATGTTGTGGACTAGTGACCGAAATTTCGGCCTCCTGTTTCTGAAGAACGGAGTTTGAACCGAAGCAGGAGTTGACTGATTTCATTGCTTTTGACATTCTGAGGACCGTGCATCGTGATACATTCGTATAGTGGAAGCCGGCAATATACACTATTTCTCGACTTTATTTTGATAAACAAATCTATATGTTTCGGACAGACTTACTGTCCATCATCAGGAGTCTTGATACTGTATTCACAGCAACTGGTATTTGTCATACTAGTATGTTTCTGTCTACTAGCGAGGTAGGGATGAAACAGTCCCATCCCGACCTCGCTAGTAGACAATCAACATACTAGTATGACAAATACCAGTTGCTGTGAATACGGTATCAAGACTCCTGATGATGGACAATAAGTCTCTCCGAAACATGTAGAGTTGTTTATCAAAATAAAGTTGAGAAATGGTACTTCTTGTTGGCCTCCATTATACGAATGATTTGTGTTACTCATTTTACACGGGACATTGTCATGGCAGTAAATTAAAATGGACTACTGACACTTTAATGCCTCCGTACGGTTTCATTCGGTTAGCGAAATTAGTGATTTTATTACAATGTTAAAAGTAATGTAAAGTTTTACCGGTTCACACGGTGACGTCTTGTTGGAGGAGCAGAGGTGCAGCTGCACTCTGTAGCAAGAAAACGTTAATAAAAAGTGGAAAAAGGTGGAATACTTTTGAGAGCGCAATGACGGACCCAGATGAAAGAGTCCCTCTTCTTTCAGTCATGTTTCGGGGACTCACCACGGATAAACATGTTGCTTACTGGTCTGTGTAGGAATCGGACTCTAGACATGGGCACAACTACACGAAGAAATATGATTAGTCCAATTAGACCCTTGTTTGCTTAATGAATGCAGTACGTTACATAATGTTCTGCATGTTCACAATGGGAACAGAGTTCATCTGTTACCTGCGTAACTACGTCATTTTCTTTTAACAGTGGATCTGACGACTTGTTGCACGTTTCGATATGCATGTTTCACATACTTGCCTTCTTCCTTTGTTTCTTTCCATTCTTCTTTTCTTACAAGTGTTTCATCTAATTTTGATATTACTTGTTTGGAAATGTTTGTGCCACCAACCATTCGAGATCAAGAATTCTTGGAGTTAAGAAGTAACTCCCCCTTCACACGCCTTAAATAATCACAGGGTCAAAGTCACTTATAAATGTCTCCATATGAAACTGGTTGTGCTGGAAAGAGAAGGTACTTTTTAGAATTGTTAGCGATTGATGTTTTGTTATCCGACAGTTAAAAGCATATAAATTGATGCTGAATAATTTGCGTATGTAGCATTTATTAGTATTAGTAATTTATTAGTAACCAATTTCATATTTTGTATACACGTAAAAAAAAAACTGCCACCGGCTGACAACCCAATTGCAGTTAATAAATATTATTATAACACATTAGACATTCTGTGCCGTTCTTTTTCCATAACGTCGGCCAGTATGAAGGGCGAACACACATCGTCTCTTGAAATGTGTTAGTTGTAACACTTTTATCTTAGTATTTACGTAATGGCGCTGTCAGTTGCAAAGGCACAATAACGTAAAATGACATTGTGATTAATGAAGAGAATAATAAATTGGAGGCAGTATGGAGGGACGGAGTTGTGGCCTATTTTGAGGTACTGACCTGGCATGTGTCGAGGAACGAGAGAGGATACCGCGACGAAGCCAGTCATCCGATTTTTCGGCTGAGATCTGGGCCTGGGACGTCTCGAGTTGTAGCGTGGGTTATGCGTTAGCACTGTCGATCTATTTTGCTTCCGGGACGCCTCGACTACCAGCGTGCAGTACGCGAGCAATGTCGATCGGTTATTCGTCATCACTGAAGTAAATCAATAAAATAAAGCAGACTTTTATCCGTTCAACACCAAAAGGGTTAATACCGTCACTGTCGATATTATGTGTCGCTAAAGCCGTTTGTATTCGGTAATTTAAGGCACATTCAGTATTAAGTCATCTGCCTCCTACCAAGCGGATGCACTTCCGAACCTCCATCTGTGCATGAGAGAAAACTCAGCGGGAGCATGCGTGCTCTTACCACCCACTGCATTTGTCTTACCGTTACCCAACTCTTGGCTTCGTATTCGTTTTTTTCCGGGTTCGGAACCCGGTATCCAGTTTTCTTGATTAAGGCAATTTTCCCGTGTTTTCTCTAGGCAGATGACGTGAGTGTGCCTTATTCCTAACAAAACATTCACAGTAGGCCCGTGCCCGGCGCTCCCAAACTTTCATTCTGTTTACCAAGAGCGAATAATCTTTATACCATTCACAGCCACCAGCATGTTTTCTTTTCTGTATTTCATTGTGTAAATCAACCGGTTAGTATAGTACACACCATTCAGCAACTCCACATTCATGGCATGTGTCCATTTAAAACACATTAACACCTATGTTAAGGTACATTTTTATAGCTAGGTTTCCGGAATATACGGCAGCTTCAAGTCCTACTTTTTATGGAGTGACATAACTATAAGTTTTGCTGTTGAATTTTTAAAGACGAAAATTAAAATTTGCCGTGCTGAAGAGTAAAGAATGGTAGTATAAATCAGGCGTGCTTTTAAAGCTAATGTTTATATAATATTTTACAGGGTAGTGAGTAGAGTAGGTGTTAACTAAGGCTGCATTAACTGAATAACTTACTCATAGTAGAACCTTGCTTACTACAGTTCATGAACTGGAACAAGTACGAGTATGTGGTAGGAAGCCCACATGAGTTGTTTTCGGAGAATCACGTAAAATTTTGTCGTAATATTCTGCCCTGGCTATAGTTTGAATGAATTGGTTTCCAATACGAATAAGCAAATAACGTGCCTAAAAAGCTAATAATCACACTTTATTGAGGACTATTGTGCAAAATTTTCGTACATTAACTGAAGGACAGCTGGATTACTACAGAACAAGCGACTACCAAAATATTGCGTTTGTGTGGAGGCGCTGAAGAAAAGAAGTACAGAAACAACAAATTGTGACGACTAATTTTTGTCAAATTTCGAACCGCTTACCTTCCGATTACATCACACAAGTGCTATTAATTGTAGGATAAATTAAATAACAATAATTTGGCCACTTATTTTCATTCATTGAATATGAGTTTTTAAGTTCGTAGAATTTTCCTCAAAGATGCAGTTGATGTAACGTTAACATGACACAAATACCAAATAAATCTGGGTTCTGGCAGAAGCAACCAGTGATACCTAAACGTTAAGATCGGAGAAGGGAATAAATTGCTATCAACACGACTAGTAAGTTTTATGTCTTTAATTGACAAAATGTTTTGACCTCAGAAGATCATATTCAGGCCATTAGTATAAACCAGATATAAGAAATTATGTACACTTTATTACGTTTTGAACTGAGATAATGGTTTTACAGTCTTGTAAAATACGAGTACAGGTTGCTCTATCAGATCAATTTTTAACGTTTTCTTGTATAATCGTTTGATAGAGCAACTTGTAATTTATACTTTTATGTTTTGTTGATCGTCCTTCCCGTTATGATCCTTGTAAATAACCAACTTGATGCACAATTTTTCATGTATGTTTATTTCTATTCTCTACATGTTTCGGGCAGCCATGTGCCCATCGTCAGGAGAATTATTGTATCAATGCGACATCTGGTTTATGTCACTCTGTGTAGGTTACCTGCATACCAGATGGTCATCGACACAGAGTGACATAAACCAGATGTCGCATTGAGTAATAATTCTCCTGACGATGGGCACATGGCTGCCCGAAACATGTAGAGAATAGAAATAAACATACATGACAAATTGTGCGTCAAGTTGATTATTTACAAGAACGTATTTTATAAAGTTGTAAAATTGAGGTCTCATTTTGAAACCTAATGTAATTGTACACGTTTCCTTTTATGTATTTTATAGTACTGCCAAATTAAAGATATGACACTTAGTACTTGAGTTGACGGCAATTTATTTCCCTCGTTAATGTATCTAGCACAATGAGATGACATATTAAAAAACTGTTAAAAGCAGGCTGACATTCTGAGCAATTCATCGATTACTGTGCAGCTATACTGGATGTACCTACGGGCGTCAGGATGTGTCTTTCGCGGGCTGGCTGTATCAATAAGGCAATCTTATTTGGATCATTCAAACAACACAAGAGACTAATGAACTTCAGTGTATTTTTGGCTCTAAACTATATAAACAAACAAGAACAGCAATTTGCCCATGAGAGCTTAAGTATAGGTCTACAGAAATTGTTACATAATTTATTGTATTTGTTAATGAGTTATATATAGAAAATAAAATGTTTGTAGAAATTGTTTACGTATTAGAATAAAAATTTTAATTAGAATTTGAGGTGCAGTTTATCGGAATAATTATTAAATACACAGTCAACTGTGACTCTATAACAACAAATATTGTCGGAAAAACTGTGACTTGTGTAAGGAAGCCGCATGTTACGAATATTTTATAGCGTCGAGTGGTTGGATGAATGACGAACTGGAAATTGTTGCAAAGGTAGCGGTAGTTTGGTAATCGAGTTAGTATCTCGCTCTTTTGCCCGGAGGGGCCGAGGAAGACCGCTACATTTCCTATTAGGATACCGTAACTTCCTGTACGGAGAGTTTGAGAGTAAAATGGAGTGAGTAAGACGCATTATAATCATTACATTTTTCTGTCGGTGCCATTTAATAGTAAAATTAGCTACAGCTTGCTTCAAGAATGAACGCGATCAAGATCACTCTTCTATGTTATTTCAGTAGAATTAATAAATTATTCTGAACTACATTTCTATAAATGGAAAGCCTAAAGCGGTGTTGTTAGATCTTTCAACCAAGGGGATTCAACGCTGCAATTCTCTGTCTGTTTCTTGCCGTCACCATCTAAGCATTTATATTTAAACACCAGTAAATTCCATCGTGGCGGCGGCGGTGGCGACGGTGGCGACGGTGGCGGTGGCGACGACGACGACGACGTGTTGTTTTACTAAGACGTGCATATGTTATACGATGTTAAACCATAATACTGATAAACATTCAAGTTACGTATATAATCGCAGTTCATACCTCACAAAGAACACACTACACCTTAATCTGAAAGACAAACCGATTAATGCACTTTAGGAAAATTCTGTTTAATGTGAAAATTATACGAAACAAATAAATTCACTCTGTGGCAAAATGAGTCTTCGTAGGATATATATAGTTAGAGTTCGTAGCTCACAGAGATCATTGTATGCGTCAATTGCAAGGCCAAATCCGTGAGTGCTGTTTGCGGAAACGATGGTTATTTTAAGAATTACACGGAGCACGTAAATACACTTTGCGGGCGAAATGCGGAGTTTTTATGGTGTTAACCCTTTAAACGCCGAATTAAATCCCACCTCCCATCTGTTGGCATTATTAGGAGCTCACCATATTCTCCACGTTAGCGGGGTAAGGGTTAAACCTGGCGGTACATACACTGACCGCTGAGACGGTAAAATGTCAGTGTTACAGCAGGACGACTTAGAGATACCGCTGTGCTTTAAGGTGTTCTAATATTTAATTATGTCACTCGTAACAAGGTCACTTGCAGAGGAGTTATCCGGTGATATGACAGGCAGTGTAATGACATAAATGACCTCGAAGTTGGTTGGGAAACGATGCGATCTACATTGAACCGACTGAATTAAAATCCATATCAAGCTTTTCTTGGGACGATGATGTATCTGTGTGTTTCTTATAATGCAGCGTGTTTCTTTTATCGTCGCACCGAGCACGACAGATTTATCGCATTCGTCTGGACATCCCGTGACAGCCGCGGTGCTCAGGACAGCGATAAATGTAACGTATTGCAACAATTTTAAAAACGGAAGTATAAAATACATCTTCTTTTTATGAGCCAAATTTTGATTTGGGTAACACACCATGAAGGCATATATTGGGGCGAAGGTAAAATTCCAAGCATGTTCTGACTTAATGGCACTTCGTTACACTTTTTTTCATATTCGGTCATTATTGTGGCCTTTCTGCCAAAATTTACCCCTCTTGTGGCGCTGTACAAACGTTGAGGGTTCATTGTGAGTGACTATAACACAAGAGTCTTATGTAAAGGGTTTGTGTGCGTCCCAATAAAACTTAATCCTTCAAAGATTGGAATTAATGTAAATAATATTTAGAATCCAGTTCTGTCCTCACGGATAGAACTTCCTTCTCAATGGAACGAACACGTCGGTGCTGTTAGGGAAATAATGATTAGAGGTCGTCCGCACTGAGTGGAGGTGAATGGTCAGCTTCACGCCCCGGCCGCTTTACCCCCGAAAACGAACCACGGTACCCATTGAATAGGAGGCTGTTTGAGTGCCAGGGCCGGTGTGGATGTTATGGATGTGAGACAGTCTCTTGCTTGTGCCGGGACTGGATAATTGGTTAGTTAGGTTAATTTGGTTACTGAAGGTTTTCTGGTTGCTGCTGCTTACTGGTGTTACGGAGGTTATACTTCCTTGAAAGGATCAGTTGGACCGATCGTGCGAGAAGTGAAGAAGTATTACATAAAGTCAAGGAGGATAAGAATGCCCTACATGCCCCCCCCCCCCAAAAAAAAGGAAGGATAACTGGATTGGTCACATCTTGTGTAGGAACTGGCTTCTGAAACACATTATTAAAGGAAAGGTAGAAGGAAAGATAGAAACGACGGGAAGAGTAGGAAGAAGACGTAAGCAGCTATTTGTTGACCTTGAAGAAACTGTATAAACGCCTACAATATTATGGCTTTTTAAGCCATAAGAAAAGGAAAATTTCAGTTATCTGTCGTAATTTGGTAGACAGCCAACTATGTTTTCGCGCTGCATCTGCAACTTTGGACTGTTAATCCAAACCATTAAGAACCGATAGAGTCCTGGCTACAAATCTTGGAATCTACGTTTCTGAAAACACGACTTTGATTTCGCGTAAAGGAATTGTTCTTAACATTGTTATGACAGAATAAATACAATCATTTACATTTCGTATACACATGAAGATCAAGAAATACGTGTACACTAAATCAGAAGGTGGTGTTGAATTCACTGTTACAGCTTTTCGCAGCGAGTGTGAAACAGGTGCTGAAGCACCCGAGGGGTAAAGGTAAAGGTAAAGTGATCCCGTTACAGGCCCGGTGTGGCCCAGAGGGTGGGTAGAGGTATAGCTCTACTCTTCCGTGACCGCGTCACTAGAAAGGGGTGAGTGGTCAGCAGCACGCACCGGCCGCACTTTACCCCCGGGAAAGACCCGGTACCCATTTTACAGGGGGCTGGGTGGGCCCCAGGGCCGGTCTGGACGGGCGGAAAATCTCGTTCCCACTGGGATTCGATCCCGGACCGTCCAGCCCATGGTCGCTATACCGACTGAGCTACCCGGCCCATAGCACCCCAAGGGTGTAACGTTATTTGTTAGAGTGACCAGAAAGGGTGACCAAAAAGTGCAAAGTGAACGGTATCAAATGTGACCTTGTACTGTGCCTACGTGACGAATAGGTATATGAGTTTAGCTTCGATCTTTATCAGAAACTTGCACACGTGTGTGATCATTTTATTCAGATAATCCCAACTAAATGCAATTAATATAACAAACGTATTTTGTGTTATCTCATGGTTTACACTGGCCTAATTATTTCAGCTTAAATAATCCATCTTCAGGGAGACTCAAGCACATAAGATAAAAGACATACCATATGTAGACAGATATACATAATCGTCAGTTTTGTAATATATATAAATATAGGATATTTCAGTAAGTTATCGGCATTTTAGTTTAGGTTGCTATGACTGATTTATGTCTGTATTATATCTCACAATTAAAGATTAGTTTAAAATAATTTGTCTTTAATCTAATTCTAGCAATGATTTACATGCAGACATCAAGTGCATCCCTCCTATTGACAAACCTCCTGGAAAACTTGATTGATGTCTGCATTATATCTCACAACTAAAGATTAGATTCAAATAATTTGTCTTTTTAATCTAATTCTAGCAATGATTTACATAGACATCAAGTGCGTCCCTCCTATTGACAAACCTCCTGAAAAACTGTATGTATGTTTTGTAGTCAAATGATTTGGTTGGCTGTTCTTTTTTTTTTTTTTTTTAAGGTGGGGGTGGGGGGTCCCTGTGTATGTAAAACAGACAATTTTTTTTTTT
>Ga0123357_10009244_pt1 | contig 12417 bp, 11 predicted proteins | sample TergutEmb28metaG_FD_89873 | JGI IMG/M metagenome (GOLD analysis project Ga0123357, IMG submission 89873) | Embiratermes neotenicus P4 segment gut microbial communities from Petit-Saut dam, French Guiana - Emb289 P4 | ecosystem: Host-associated > Arthropoda: Insects > Digestive system > Gut ... | reverse complement strand
GTATATACCATGTTTAAAATATTCAGTACCTATATTTGTTGAATAAATATATAAAATGCAACATTTAGAGGTTAGCGGTGCGGTACGACCACTATAGTCGTCGTTAGGAGTCAAAGGGTTAAGGAAGTGTTTTGCTGCTGTTTTTGTTTTGCTGTGTGTTTCCCCAACTCCCCCGTCAGCTGCTAGGTCGCGATGTTAGGTTTTCATAATGTTAGGTAGGAAGGCAGAGAGTTGTGTTAGTTGTAGAACTGTGCCAATGTGCAGGGCCACATTGGTAGCGTAGCGTGTCGGCAGGCTGCAGAAAACTTGACACCCCTGTGTTTCAGCCAGTGACGGACGGAAGCAGCACATGGAGAGGTCGCAGAGAGACACATCAAATTTATCGTGACACATCTGTTAGATTTTCGTAAGTGACAGACGGAAGCAGCACATGGAGAGGTCGCAGAGAGACACGTTAAATTTATCGTTACACATCTGTTAGATTTTCGTATTACATACATTTATGTGTTAATGTTCTGTATAGCTCTCCGAGAAAAACAACTTACAAAGGGAATGATTTCTCATAAAGATTTTCTTTTTATCGCGAATTTATTTGATTAACAAACCTATCCCTTTTCGCAGTTTTGCTCATGTGTAAGTCGTGGCCTCTTCTACATAAAATTAGTTCGCACTCAATAGGATGTAGAGCTCACGTGTTTACACTCGTCATTTGTTCAAGTGATGAAGTGACGTTAAGCTCTTAACCTACCTACTTTCTCTTAATTTAAGGTTGATGCGTCAACAACACACAATCACATACAAGTAACTTCAGTGCAGATTCCTTCATTTTATGAGTAATTTTTAAATAAATTTAAAAATTCATGTCTGCATTCAAACTTGCTTACTTTAAACGCAATTGCATTGCGTTTATAAAATACTATGTGACACATCTACACCATTAATGGTGTGTGCACTCCGTTCTTTCCTTAGCTCCCAGAGCGAAGCAGCCCGTTAGCCACATTCATGCACGCAGTACAGGTTACAGTAAAAGTAAGCTTCTGGTATGTAGTCACAGAAATATGTACACAACAAACAGGGCTGTGGAGTTCGCCCTGTTTCAGTTGGCAGCCGGAGGAGGCGAGCGGATTAGACCTAACTTGTTGTTGTGGTTTCTGATCTCGTTCTTGTTGTTTCTGGTCTCGTTCTTGTTGTTTCTGGTCTCGTTCTTGTTGTTTCTGGTCTCGTTCTTGTTAGGTTTGCGTGGCGGGTGGGGTGGGGGGGGGGAACATTGCGTCGTCTGAACCTGTCAGAAACTGCGCTCATGTTACGGGACGCTGCGTGAGCCAACAATGCCAACTACGCACTGGTTGCAATGTAAAGCCATGCGCTTAAAATTGTCTGGAATGTTCAGGATGAGCTACAGATTGGTTCTGAGCAAGAGGACAGAAATATTTGAATTACTCTTCTAAAATCCTAAAACATTTTTGGTTGAAACTTTTTACATTTTTATCGTCTGCATTCACCGAAAGGAATAAAAATTTAGCATATCAATAAATCTCATTTTAATTTCATAAAACTTTTCCCCTGACAAGCGGCAGGTCTTCCATTTTTTCTTCTTCCCGTCTACTCAGAATTTTACAGGTGTACACGGGTGGGAGAATAGGATACAAAGACATTTGTTAGGATGCTCTGGATCAGCTGCAGCTTGCGATAGAAAAAAAGGTTACAAATTTTTAAATGATCTGGAGACGTATTTGTTCCAACTTTTAGAATATTAACTTTTGGCAGATTATCCTAAACTCCCTAAACAATTGTGGTATTCTAGTGTTCTGACTGAATTGTTTCTGACCGACTTGAGCATATCTCAGCAAAATGGAAAATCTGTAAACCAATTCGAGAGGACACTAAATTGGTGAAAACTTGTGCGGAACTCAAAAATTCCGCACAAGTTTTCCAATTTATTAATCAGCATATTTTTTTTCTCCTTTCAGGTTTAGTTTCCTTATTCAGGTCCTCCTCCTTCGTGCCGAATGAGTTTAACAAAGAAAGACACGTGTCTATCAAATTAATTTGCCTTTACTCAGTCTTTTTTTATTGTTTTGCCAGAATTCTGTTCCTGAAGACAAATTCAAAGATAAAACGTTACTGGAGTAAATAAATATTTCCGAAAATCCATATTGGAGCAAATATGTCACTACCAAATCTCATCAAGTTTGCAAATAAATCTTCAATTTTTGACGAATCTTACCACGTTGAAAATAATAACGTAAAAGTTTGATGGAATATGGTGCTAAGCTGTGAGCCTCAGCTGTGTGTTCGCCAGCAAAATAGAGTTTACGAAAACCGAACTTTGACTGGAACGACACTTGTCGCTGCAACTTGTATGTTAAATGTAAGTTAAAGCTGCGATAACTTGAAAGTGAGCAGGCTGGCCTGCCACACGCATACCACCCCAACCAGCCACACCGAAACTCCAACACACATCGAAACAAGAACACACAACCAATGTGGTGATACAACCAGTCCCGATCAGGCCACGTTGGAGGGAAGTAGCTGCACCAGTATTATGACCTGTACCGGAGGCTGCGGTTACAGTTTTTAGTACTCCTGATGATGGATGCTGTGACACCTGAAACATGTAGAGTAGCTTTGCAGTAAATAAATATTTGCATACTGTTGCATCTGGTTGGATTTTTATTAACATTGAACAGTTTCATTGTACCATTTGTCACGTTGTCAGTGGAAAAAAATAGTCTGACACCTGAAGTGGGGATGTTTTATGATTCCTATCATACATACGCATCCATATTTTGCTAAACAGGATCCGTAGTACAGCACATTACAGTTGCAAACTACAGGTTTAAGTTTAATTTCTCTCAAAAGTGAACATCACCAGTTACGAAGGTTTTTATGGAGATTAAAGACGCCCCGGAACAACAATGAAGAAGCAGCCTTCAGCGTAATTAGGTATAATTTACCATTCTTTATAATATCACTTTTAATGTTAAATAATACCGGGAAAATAATTTCTATCGCTAATGTAATATTATTCTTTTGCAGATATAAACGGATAAATTCTATATTTGTGCTGAATTTTTGAATTTACGCAATACGACCACTGGGGAATGTATAAGACTTCATTGAAAATGCCTTCAATTGTTTATGTACCTATCTGAATATTGCAGTCTATCTCCAAGCAGCCCCAATTCCATGTGCATGTTTATCTACTCACGGGTAAGCGCGTCAATTTTAAAAGTTACTTATAAGAATATTTGCTAAAAATTCAAATTCGCTTTTTATAATATATTTATTGTATTCAGTATGTCCGGCTGTTATATTTACTGAATGTCACTACACATTACATTTCTGAGTAATTAAAGCTAACCTTACAAAAATTTCAGTTATAAAAGCAGAAACAACGTGTTAATATTTTCAGTGCGTGATAAAAAGAAAAAACTTTTTTTTTTTGTTAGGGGTAAGCGAGAAGAAAAGGCTGAAGAGCACTGCGATTGATAACCCGAAGTTCACTGTCTGTCTACGTAACGCAATCTGCGCAACTTTATTCATATCCGAACATCTTAGACCAACATGGCGCTATTAATGTCAGGGCGTGTGTGCCTCGATCTATCCGCTCTTCTGTTAATTACTGTGCCTACTAGCAACAACTCTGCCTTATGGTTTTATTCCTCCTGTGTTCCTTCTTTTCGATTTTATGACCATATCTTATTTTTCTTTTTCCAAGTGCATTTACTTTTCATTCTCTTCCTTCAGTTCAATGGTTTCTTGCTGCTTCAATTTCGATCCTTCTCCTTTCTCAATCTGCCATATAATTCTCTTACTCTCCCATCCCCGCTTCTATTCAAGACTTGTATAATTATCATTCCTAACTCACCTGCTCTTCCCATCGCTTTTTTCTTTGAATACCTTGATTATTTTATTTTTCTTTTTTACTTCCATTATTCAACCCTCCTAGGAGACTTATTTCCATATTATTTTCCTTAACCTACCTTCTTATTATTGCCCTTTCCATTACTGCTTTCTTCTTCACCTCCTCTTCTTCAACTTTCTTATATTTCTTACTTAACTAACTACTTATCTCCTTCATCCTCTCTGTTCCTTTCTCTTTCCCTTAAATTTCCCTGTGAAGCGAGAAAGCGCTCAAACGTCGGTTCTCTAAAAGCACCTGCATTAAATCAGTTGCTGGCTCCCATAAGGCTAATGCACTTCTAAAGCTCCCTCAGCCACCATACACTTCCGAACTTCAAAGGTTCCGTCTGTGACCACATTTCAATACACACACAAAGGCTGCGTGTTTGACTACCTGCCTATCAGGTAGTAGTTATATTGAATCTAGGTGTTTGCGAGCCGACAAGGAAATTCTGTGATCTAAAACTGACGTATGACTAGTTTCCGAAACTCCAGCAATCTTCTTACAGATCTCAGCAATTAGGCACAACATACTTGTGCTTCCGCGAACGATGGTCGCGAATTACATCTTTAATACATCAACAAATGCACATATACAATAAAATACACCTCTTTCTCCTACATGCTTCGGCGCTTATTAATAATGAATACATGTATTTTATTGCGTTTGTGTATTTTGTTGGTGTAAGAGTATTAAACACATAATTTATGAAAATATGCGGGGATTGGATAGTTTCAAGATGGTCGCGAAATTTGATGTCTCTAACGTTGATACCATGGGTTAAGTGCTCAAATCATCAACCGCACCTGTAAACATCTGCATGACGTGGGCATTGGATGAACATTTGTTCCTTCCTCTTCCGGTCAAGACGAGAATTTCTTGATTCTGAGGGACACAAAGTTAATTTACACATGCAGAAACGCCCAGCTATTTGACTCTGTACAAACCCAATGAAGCCCACACATTCACAACACACTTATACTAGACCAATTTCAATATCCTATCATTTTTTGTACGTTTTCAGTGTTATCTCAATCAGAATCTTTCATTTATCATTTCCCTCGTACATGCTGTATGTCCAACCTATCGATTTCACATTTATTCACCCTAATAATGTGAATGTAAGAACAAAGTGTTCTAGCCCCTTACATATTAGTGCAATCGGTAGGCACCATCGCCAGAAGGAAGGAAAATATTAAGAGTATTAATTAGCTAAGAAATAAATTTACCAACAAACGTCTCTGGTGCAGTGCCTTTCTTTTTTTTCAGTCGATAAGTAGTTCTTGTTCAGGAAATCTGAAGTTATATAACCTGAAAAGTTAATACTGTCGTTAAAATTAAACCCGATTCCTATATGTGATACTTCGTTCTTAGGGTACTGAAATATGCTCTTCAAACACCGCCACAGTACGTCAGTGAAACAGGAATATGGTCATAAATGATATGGCGGCACACGAATTTTGAACAAGACGATTATGGACCCTTCGCATCATCCGTCTGGAAAAGTTACAAAGTATTAAGTACCTTTTTCAGAATAGCCGTTACCGCACGATCAAATTTTAAGGAGGTTCTTTTCTTATAAATGTCAAGGATTTGATCTCTTTTCGACGGTGTGGTGAGGCAAAAGAAGCCATCTATATGTACATCTGTTCTCTAAAGTGTCCTTCTTCCATTACGTTTTACAACCGAAGTTCTGAACGCGTTTTTATTATCATGACTATTGAAGATTATTTTTGTACTTTCGGCTCCAGACTGTGGTCTGTGTCACAGTTTCTGGCGCCACATGTCTGATACATTTTTCACCATTAAGTGTCCAAAAGGTAGTCAGTTTTGTGCAGTTTATTAATCGTTAGGGGGGAATTTCGGCGTGAGCGCTTTTTTGTTCGTTGAATGTAAATACAGACAACTCTTAAATATCGAGTGCGAGAAATGAAGTTTTCACTCCAGTCGGAGAAAACTTCTTGGCCCAGGAGATTCAGGCACTAGAATCCTTCGAAACGTCGACAACCAATTCCTGGCTCAGTAACCACGGTTCCCTACACCCTGACCCTCCTTCTCTCGCATCCACGCCCAGGCTGGCCCGGAGGTTCAGCCGTCTCTTGTCAAATTAAACCAACTAGATGCACCAATTTCTCAAATTCATTTTTGGAATAAAACTCTACATATTTCGGACAATTCCTCCGTCCATCATCAGGAGTTTTTCATTGTACACACAGCAATGGTATGTCATACAAGTTTGCTGACAGCTTGCGAGCAGAATCAGGACGGAATGTTTCGGAGAGTTCCTCTGTCCATCATCAGGAGTTTTTCATTGCACACACAGCAATGGTATGTCATACAAGTTTGCTGACAGCTTGCGAGCAGGATCAGGCCGGAACGTCCTGATCCTGCTCGCATTGCTGTGTGTACAATGAAAAACTCCTGATGATGGACGGAGGAACTGTCCGAAACATGTAGAGTTTTATTCCAAAAATAAATTTGAGAAATTAGTGCATCTAGTTGGTTTTATTATAAGAATTTTATCACGATGTACGGTCACCTGAACGTCAAATTCTTGTCAAATGGTTACATGGGTCTATTTACAATGGCACAAAGTGAACGAATACAAGTGCCACTATCACGTGGAACGCGTCTTCCAGTCCCTCTATGGCTTAACGGCATGGTATTTTGCAAATGGTAACTTTTTTACGCTTTACTTATCTTTACCTTGGATATCCAGTCGTTCTTTTCATGCAGTTACGAAATGGCGTCCAAGAAGTGGTTCTTGACCCTTCCCTGCTAACCCACATGGCGGAGTTATTTATTTAATAATGAAATACACTTACAAGCCTGTAAAATAAGATATGTCTTTGAAGTTCAATATCTACCAAGGATAAATACTTTAATGAACTTTGCCTTAAGCTTCTGGCACAGCAACCGCATCGAGTCTATTCAAAGCAGTCGATTATGTCTTACTAAGATGCAGAGAACACATTCGTTTTGCCTAGTGTACCTGCATGGCCTGCACTTAATATACCGCCTGAGGCTTTGCAGAATGCAAAGAAGGTTTACATTTTTTATGTTCCTTTCACCGTGCATTGCAATATAATTATACAATATAAACAAAAAATGCACTTTTTTAAACTAATATTTTATTTTTATGATGTCTTCTACATGTTTCGAACCCGAGGGTTCATCTTTAGGTAGACGGTTGTATATACAAGTATGGTATAGTATTTTACATGCTGAAATTACAATAAAAGGCTTATATAAGATATCTAAGTATAAAATATTTGCACTTTTAAGTATATCGATATGAACATAAAACATAGTAGCTAAATCTTAATATATAGAAAAATTAAAAACATGAGAATATAAAACCGTACGACGCTGCATTGAAAGTGTTTCAAGAAATGCAATACAGTGTCTCAGAATGTGATATACAGTGTGATTAGAATATTGTACGTACCATCAGTACATTGTTCTCTTCGGATGATTGTTTTGGATTAATCACTAAAGGCGAGAGTTGTAAACAGTCCATTCATCAAAAGTTATCATCCCTAATGAAGGATGAAAGAAAATGGCCAAGGCCAACTTTGGTTCACTTTGGATGAATCATCCTAAGTGAGCAACAAATGTGTCTCTACATGTTCCTCCATTGTGCACAACAGGTGCTTCTGGGCGCGTGACTGGTTTCTTATTCTGTTGCTCTGTTTGGAAACAACAAACGGTCTTGAAACGGTAGGACGGCCATACACCATTGTTGCTAGATTTTATGAAAAAACGTGATTGTTTGTGGAATACTGAATTTGAGCACTGTAGAAAGAAAACAGATCGCGCAAATGCGCTACAGAAAATTGTACAGGAGCTGAATTGTCCGGAACTCGCAGTACAGGACGTAAAATTGAAAATCAAAACAATTCGTACTATTGTTTTTAAGCTCGTGGTTCCGTACATCATAATTCAAGTCCAGACCAGACCACGTAGGAGGGGAGTAGCGGTACAAGTAGTATGACCTGTACCGTAGGCTGCGGGTACAGTTTTTGATACTCCTGATGATGGGTGCTGTGACACCCGAAACATGTAAAGTAGTTTTGCAGTGAATAAATAACTGTATACTGTTGCATCTGTTGGATTTTTTATTCACATTGAATTCGTACTATGTCCGCTGCTAAGGTAGCACGAGAATAAAAGTGATGCAGGTCTGTACGACATTTATGTGCCGAAAATGATGAGGTTCAAACAAACACATTCATTCTTACGTGGCATTTCTTTATTCCACGAAAGTCAGTGTTAAGGAAAGCCCCTTTTGTCAATGATTTTTTACGTCATTGATTATTAATCACAAACAACAATAATTTCTAAAAATATTACTTAATTTGCCGCAATTTTGAAACGAAATATCCTTTTCTTGCACTGCCCCGAGTACTACATGTTTCGATTTGCCTTCGCCGGTTACGGTTCGGGCAGTATGTTAGGTGCCTTAGATCTACTGAGACTTAAATGAGAGCCGTGCGCTGTTTATTTACGTTGTTCTTACTACATCCTAGCACGTGCTTAGAGTTTAATACGCCCATTTTATTTTAATTTCTACTTATATATTTTTTCTCTCTCATCGCAAATGAAAAGGGCCGTCAGACGTTTAATGCCAGTCTTTGGCCACACAAATGTCCGCGCTACTACCATAAAACGTGCTACGATAACCCATTTACTAATCATTGCTTATCTGTGTCTTTATTTATATAGGCCTACTAATATATACCTGCCTACAGTTTGCTTCCCAAATCCTACACGAAATATATTTTCTTGTTTTCCTTCTCTCTTTCTTCTTCCTCCTTTCGCTTATCTTTTACTAGCTATCCTCTCTCTCACTAACACACATAGACACACTCTGTCTCTCTGTTCATTCCTTTCTCTAGTTTTCCCCATTTCTCTCCCACCTTTCATGTAATTCAACGCCATAAATATAACAAGTGTAAATAACGTCGTCAAATATCCAAACATTAATCTTAATAATTAACCAACTTAACACAAAAATTCTTGTTTTATAATAAGTTTATTATATGCCTCTACATGTTTCGAGCACTATGTGCTCATCATCAGGAAGTCAAAATGATATTATACAGCATCTGTTATCATCACACCTGTAGGTGGCCGTCCTCTCTCAACCTGTGCACCGTACGGCCACCTATAGGTGTGATGATACCATATGCTGTATAATACAGTTTTGACCTCCTGATGATGAGCACATAGTGCTCGAAACATGTAAAGGCATATAATAAACTTATTATAGAACAAGAATTTGTGCATTAAGTTGGTTAATTACTAAGATTATACTGAGATGCACGGCCAGCAAAACATAAAAAAATCCAAACAGTAGTGTACAAACATAAGTGAAATATATAATGTGAGTACAAGCTGTTTACTTATATACATATTTTACGACGTTCATCTGTTGGTTTATCAAACCAGTAAAGAACACTGTGTAATGCACGAACGTGGACCAGAAGTTCGTCAGCATTCTGCACAAGATTCTGTATGAATGAGTCAAGTCAGATAACGTAAGACGTAGTTGTTCGGACAGCGCGTGGCCCATTTGCGGCTGAGGGTGGAGTTCATCGCAAGAAAGAAATACAACATTACGCTTCGTCGCAGTCGAATCCACATTCGTCGTGGTGAAACCGGTGCTGAGCGCGATGCGTGCTGCTGCTAGCTCAGTGCGGCGTGGACCTTCGTATGGAAGAGTGCTCGCTGCGCGCTGCGCAACAGCTGACTCTCGCCGCTTCGTCGGCCACGCTGTAAAATTTTCATTCATCGTTCTGGTTCAGAATAGGTCTATAAATAAAAAAAAAAAAAATATTTTTTTTAATGTAGAGATATTGTATTTTAATTTCACGGGGAATTCTTTCTAAAGTGCTAATTGGCGGTGTAGAGGTTTCGGTTCCATATAATCTATTGGACATTTCGTATGGGAGAGCTGCCAGTCGCAGTGTAAAATCTTCCGTCATATATAATAAAAAATACATTTTGTGACAGTCGAGTGACGCGTTTGTTGTTTGTGTTATCAGCGTCACTGATTCTTTCCAGTGGGACACATGGCATTCGTCTGAGAATCCATACTAATGTCGCTTCCTAGAGCCGGGAAAATGTGAAGCTGCCTGTCGACTGGAATTGTTCGAAACAGAGGTAAGTGTGACGCGAATAGTCACCATAGCAGTATCGCCTGTAACAACACCGTAACAACTTATGTGTGACGTGTAAAATTTGAGGTTCTGATAGTGATGTATTGGCATGTGACACCGTGTCGACTGTTAAATACCGGCATTTCGGAGAGCTTATTGCCTTCATTTTCAGTGGACCCGGAAGATTAAAGCAACGAGCTCGTCCGAAACGTCGGCAACTATTTACCTTTCTGCTGTGAGTCATATCCCAAAATTTGTAATCAAAATGGCGTATGTAGGAATTTTGGCTCCGCGGACAAAAAATTAAGATGACCGCCCCAACAGGAATTGTAACTTAAAAACAAAAATAATTTAGTGATATTTAGTTTCATAATTTATGAATTGATGAGGGCAGAAAATCTGTTTTTTTTTAAGGTAATCACTTTTCTTGGCATTTTGCTGCCCGCTGGGATCTACGGCCAGGGGCGGCCTATCCCCCCCACACACACACTCCTTCCGAGTTATCCCAGTTTATAATTTCAATGGTATTCAATGTTCACACAAGCCTACATGTTAAATATCTTTTAATATTAGTGTTTGCCCTCTGGAAAGAGTTACAGTATGTGCTGTTCCATAGTTACTAGGCAATTAAGAGCCAAAAAGAACAGTGTACTAATTCCGGCGCTAATCGTAACTGTGAGGGACTGTTTTGGGAATTACACAAGGTAAGAAGATAAGCTTGAAATTAGAGTTAAACAAAAGTCCACTGTCAAGGCGGAACAGCGTATTCCGTGTAGTTACCAGGCTGCGGAATTAATGACCATGTTTCGAGTCCCTGCAGGGTCAAGCGACTTTTTTTTCCCCCTTCAAAGTCTTCAGACCGGCCCTGGGGTCCACCCAGCCTACTGGTACATCCTTTTAGGGAGCTTCCTCCATGGAGGTAAAGCGGCCGGGGCGTGAAGGTGACCACTGAGAGCCATATAGTGTTGATTTTAGGAATGAATGGAGCCATACCTCCACTCTCCTATGTCTGTACGGCATGCTTGCTTACTTACTCCATCGAACAGAGTCCTTCTTGAGAAGCTAATCACTTCTCAGGTAGCCAAGAAATTCACCGCATTTTATGGAACCCGAAGGTTCATTACTTCACTTACAAGAGCCCGCCACCTGTCCCTGTCATGAACCAGATCGATCCAGTCCATGGCCTCGCATCCCACTTCCTGAATATTCATCTTAATATTATCCTCCCATTTACGCCTGGGTCTTCCAAGTGGACTCTTTCCCTCAGGTTTTCCCACCAAACCCCTGTGTACATTTCCACTCTCCCCCATACGCGCTACTGCTCCGGCCACCTCATTCTTCTCGATTTGATCACCCGAACAATATTGGGCGAGGAGTACTGATCATTAAGCTCCTCATTAGTAGTTTTCCTCCATTCCCCATTAAGCTCGTCCCTCTTAGATCCAAATATTCCCCTCAGCACCCTATTCTCAAATATCCTCAGCCTACGTTCCTCCCTCAATGTGAACGACCAAGTTTCACACCCATACAAATCAACAGGCAAAATTATAGTTCTGTATATCTTAATCTTTAAATTTTTGGATAGAACACTGGAAGACAAAAGATTCTGCACCGAATAATAGCAAGCATTCCCGGACTTCAATCTGCTCTTAATTTCTTCCTGAATAGAATTTTGATTTGTTAATGTTGTTTCCAAATATTTTAACTCTTCCAGCTTTTCAAAGGAACTGTTATCAGTCTTTATATTGAGACTTATTCCTGCATTCTGATATCGAGTCATGACCATATACTTAGTTTTATCAGCTTTCACTTCTAGACTAGGCTCCTTTCTCCGACTAACAAAGTTTCTGTGTTTTTCTTTATAGTATGTACGCATCCACCCGATACATTAACCCTTTAAACACCGAATTAAATCCCGTCTGCCATCTGCTAGCATTATTAGGAGCTCACCATATTCTCCACGTTAGCAGGATAAGGGTTAATGTCATAGCATAAACCAAGAGCTGATGTGTACCATTTAATGTAAAGCCATCCTGGTTTACCTGAACCCTCCTAACGGCATACTCAAAAACAAAGTTGAAGAGCAATGGCGATAAAACATCTCCATTTTTCAAAACATTCTTTATAGAAAATATGTCAGACACATGCTTGCCTGCCCGGACCCTGCTATAGGTTTCATTCAGACACATTTTTATTAGCCTTGCCAATTTCATGGAGATACCAGACGCAATGAGAATTGTTCTTAAGCTTTCGCCGTGTTCTAAATGTAAATTATTCCTTTTTGGGTAATTCCCCGGCGTCTGAGTTCTAATTGCCGACGTTTCGGAACTCACTATCGGTTCCATCTTC
>Ga0123357_10009243_pt1 | contig 12417 bp, 13 predicted proteins | sample TergutEmb28metaG_FD_89873 | JGI IMG/M metagenome (GOLD analysis project Ga0123357, IMG submission 89873) | Embiratermes neotenicus P4 segment gut microbial communities from Petit-Saut dam, French Guiana - Emb289 P4 | ecosystem: Host-associated > Arthropoda: Insects > Digestive system > Gut ... | reverse complement strand
TATGGAAATAGTCAGTTATAATAATAATAAATGTACATCATCGTTAGAATTCTACTACAATATTATACAAATACAAAATTAATTCAATATCATTAATACATTCAGGTAATTAAGTACATTTTACTTTTGTATCTTACTGCCTAGCCTCATTCTGTACTCTGCCTACTGCTATGTAATGACAAGTTCTATATCCACTCTGATGGATCTCTGGAATACTAAATAAATAAAGAAACTCTTTCGCGGTATTTCCGAATGTAACAAATTCCGTAGCTAGCTGTTACATCTCTTACCTTCGTGTATTTGACATGCGGGTTCCGGTCAGCCATACTCAAAAGACAACCTCACTTCCTCGCTTCTTTGTACCAACTGCAGGCGAAAGTCAGACCCATAAACACACATCGATGACACCATTATGTGGTTGACACCACAGACTATCTACACTATGACACTATGACACTATGACCCACGGATCCGTGGTTGATACAAACCACAGATCATTTATACACGGACACGGACTATCTCTTCAACTGCCGTCATGGTACACTGACGCGTTCCTATGGCACGGATTATCAAACTCATAGTACCAACGGGAAACCAACTGGTGCCGGACCAAACAGCAAATGAGAATTGACGTTTTTACGTAACGATAGCGTGTTCGATGATGGAATTTTGCGAGAAGATAGGTGAAAATTCTGGTGTAAACGTCGTATATGATATATATGATATGATATACAATCACTGGGTTTTAGGCAAGATTCGTGGCCTACTGGAAAGTAACCGGATTACAGTGTTGCCAACATTGGTACAGGAGATGGAAGCATGGAATAGGTTAAGAAGATGCTCCGGCGAGCGAAAATGAGTAATGAGTAAATTGGCCGCAAGGGGCGTTATAGGTGTATGAAGCGTTCAGTGTGCTTGCACAGCTGTGCAACCCACAGGCCCGTATGGGGAATAAATTCATAACATCTATGCCCGTCATGTGATGTGAGACATGAATACCATTGGCGTGGTTCGTTCGCTCACGGAAACGGGGGAGCCGTGATATTTGCTGAGCTGAAGTACTACAATAGTATAGAATTTAGAAACTACCACATTTCTCTGACTCCCTTCAACATAGCCGTGTAGAACATCATACCTTCTCAGCCAGTCCAGAAATTCCCCACATTTTATGGAAAGCAAAGGTTCATTACTTGGTTGACAAGGAGGGAGCAAAGCAGATGTTAGAGTACAGAAAGAATCTTATCTCCTCTACTTTAATGTGAACTTTTCTTTTCCCCCCCACACATACACATACATACTTCAACTATTATACCTATCATGGATGGTATTGTAAGATGTTTTTAGTCGTTGACTTTCATTGTTTGATGCTTTGGCAGTTAAATTATGGCCGGTATGGATGGAATGACTACAAATCCATCAACAATCAATAATTCATTTGAAACTGTATTTGTTTTCTTACACTCCACTGGTACTTGCTAGACACAACAAAAATAGCTGCAAGTTAAAGAACAACTTTATTGTTATAACATACAGAGCTTTGAACATCAAAGTGGGCAGTATGCCACACTGTGCATATTTGCTCCACTATTTGGTGTAGTGTACCCCAAAAAAAGAAAGAAATGTGATGAAATAGACAGCAAACAGTTTAACAATTTCATTGCAAAGTGAATAAAATAATAACACATCAAGTGCCCTCTATTACTAAGCAATCATGATAAAAATAGGAACAGATCTTCTTGAAATGGTAAATACATATTTCAGCCAGGCAGAGAAATTCTGTTTCGTTAGAATTTGTGTGGCAATTGGATGGTCACAGTTTTCACATGAAGGTATTCATTCAGAGAAACTTCACCCCTGAAACCAAAGAACACAACTGTTAATTGCATCTGCTTCCAGTCAGACTGAAAAGAAGAGCTAAGCCTGTGACACAGGCATAAGACTTCAAAGGTACTGTACTTACTCAAACATAAGGCAAGATTTTTTTCCTATTTCATCATCTGAAAAACATGGAGGTTACAATATAATCATGGATAAAATTAAAATAATTCTCTGCAAGTATAGCATTTTCTTGAAAACTAAGATTGTAAAGAAATGTTGCCATATATTTGAATAATACTGTCAATGCTGCTTATAAATTTTCGAGATGACGGAATTCTATTCTCGTCATCATCACCACCACCACCATAAGACTTAATTTGTAGCAACATCACAGTGTAAATACACTAAACTCATGTTCCATAATTCAACTTACATTTCTCTACCAATTCCTGACTCCTTGTAGCCACCAAATGGAGTCTGGGGTGTTATAGTGCTGTAGCAGTTCACCCTAGAAAAATCACATCAATTAAATAAAATTGTGTGGCCAGATTCAGCATACGTTACCCTCTTATATATCTATGACTTGTATTTGAGATTTCTGATGTGCTGACAAGCCTGACATTTCTTTTGTATTTTCTGTCACCAGCAGATGACAATATTTGAAGTTGAATTTTAAGAAAATAGTGGTCTAGGGGTAGCGTGCTGGCCTTTACTACCCAAGTTTGCGGGTTCAAACCCGGCCGAAACCGTCGGATTTTTAGGGCGAAAAAAATCCTCAGCACACCTTCCTTTGGAGGGGAAGTAAAGCCGCTGGTCCCATGTCGTAGATTTGCGGCATGTAGAAGATCCCTAAATTTAAGTGGAAGTCGGAATTTGGGCAAAATTACTACCGGACACCTTTCTGGCCCACAGTTCCACCTTTCGCTGCTAGGATCTCTTGCGTCATTGCGGACGGAGGCACCTGGTGGCTAAAGTGGGAACGTCTAAAGGCGGGGGAAATCAATGGGAAACTACCCCCAAGAACTTGCCCAGGATGCAGTGTGCCAGAGCCATACTGGTCACCAGAGCCATACTGGTCACATGACTGGGCTCTGGTTCCCGCCAAGCCCGGCCTTCAAGGCTGAATACTAATGAATGAATGAATGTAAATATATCTTACTGGAATAACAATATATATACAGTATTTCAAAATGTGTTTGAAAAACTTGCCTCTTGAGACAAATCAAATAGTGGTAAAACAGGATACAAAATGAAATACGAAAGAAAAGTATTGCATGAAACAAAGATTTCTGATAATCACCAGCCCTCATATACAGCCTCACTGACCTGTCATGAGATTTATGAAACAGAATATTTACATCTTTAAGAGAAAATTGTCATTTCCAGGTACAGATTATTCATTGTACTTCCAAGTTTCAAACAAACAAAAAAACTCTGGATACACAGAAGAATTATGACTCTTGAGAAGTAGGCAGCAGACTTGGGATACTTTCCAATATTTTCTAAATTTTTGAGACATGTAAAGGGTGCAGAGTTGAAGACCATGTAGACAGAAATCATAGCTGCTTACCACACAGTGCCGGCCTCCACAGACTGGGCAAATAGTATGGCTGTATTGAGGTCCTTTGTAACAATCCCAGCTGCTAGCCCATAGCTTGTCTTATTGGCCCTCTCAATGGCCTCAGGCAGGGTCTTGAACTTGAGGACACACTGCACTGGACCAAAGATCTGAAATGTTAAATCATGCATTCAAATACATAAACAACTGTGAGCTCTGGACCGTCACATGCAGTGAACTGTGTACGCATTATGTGATTCTAGGGAAAGTAGTATGAAGCAGAGATTATTTTTTATTGGCAATATTGTGTAAACAGTTTGTGTGGATCATTACACTTTTGCTGCAATGACTCTTCAGACACATCTAGTTACATTTTCACTATTTTATTGTACAGTACACCTTAGTTAACTTAAATTTAATTCAATTTTCATGATAGGTTTTCTGTATGGGAAGTTTGCTACAAGCTGGCACAAACGTTATGTGTAACAGAAATATATCAGTCTGATAAGGGTCGTATTTTGACACTCATAAAACTAGTGGTGAAGGTAGACTGACAAGAGAGATTGTATGTTCTAAAGAGTCACATTATCAAGAACCAACACAGTTGGTCTGCATATCAACATTTTTAGTAGCAGTATGGAATAGGAAAGGCTCTGGTGAGTAACCATGAAACTGACATATTAGCCTTTTTAGTTTTTATAGCAAAATATTTATAGCCAATGAGCAATACATGAACAGTCTAGAAATTTACATTTGGCCAAGTAGTAAACTCTTTAACTTGAGAAGTCTATAGAGGGAACAAACAGAAATGCAACAATAAAAATTCCTTTACTTTTGGACTTAAAACATTTTGGAACCTTGTAACCTAAACAAGATAGAATTAAATTAATATATTATCAATATTATTAAATGTAAATACATGAGAGATGCATTAGAACACTTCAGCAACTGTAGGAATTATATACTTGCATTGTTAAAAAAAAAAAGCATAGCGGGGCAATGTATGTTACGCATAATGACTGAGAACATTCCCATCTACTTAAAGTTTAGTAAAAAAATTAAACTTTCTGTGGATAAACTTATCTCCCTGTGCTTCTTAATCATCTAATTCACACTTTAATTAGTTTCCACCTATCCATCTTTTAAAATGGTCAAAGAGCTTGTGTTATACTGACTGAAAGCTGGTTTCGATATATAAATATTTTAATTACTGTACTGTCCCTGCACACAAATGTCTCATGTGGCTACCACCTGCATGCTTATATGATGTAGCAGTAGCAACATCTTACTTCCATGCAAGAGGTTCACAGATCTGTCTGGTGCAGAGCAGCAAAAATCCCTCGTCACAGTTTCATGTGTGTCTTTTGTTCTTTCATGGGAAGTTCAAAATGGTACATAAACACACCACAACTATATCCTTTCCTCTCCATGCACTGCCACCTTCTCCCAGTCACTAATAACTGACCTCTGAAGTTGACATACTGTTGTTACATAACTTACAAATAAACAATGGACAAGCAAAATATCGTGGATAGGAACATTCAGTGATCTTTTCTGCTGTGTCTAATGGAATGCTACTGTTGTTCTAACACTAAATTGCATACAGAGAATGACCATAACTGTTCAGGCTGTGGTCTTCTGGGTTTTGACATTGAAACATCATTCTTGAACTTAATCCTTCAAACTTGAAGTTGGAGGCGCGTGTACTTCTCGTACTTGCCACAGGGTTCAATACTTGGATCATTGTTGTTCTTGCTTTATATCAATAATATAACGAAAATAACAAATACTAAAGATAACAACAATAAATCCAAATCAGTTTTATTTGTGGATGATAAAAAGTCTAATCATTATTAACCCAAATCCTACTAATTTTATAAAAGACATCAATGGGGTGTTTACAAATATTAATAACTGGGTTATAGCAAGTTTGTTGTCACTGAATTTTGAGAAAACTAGTCCCATACGATTTTTAACTAAGAATAGCTCACTTATTCCCATTAGTGTTGGTTGTGATAACAAAATAAAATCCAGTATTACGAACATAAAATTTTTAAGAATAATGATTGATAAAACATAAATGTGGAAAAGCCATATAGAAATGATTATACTGAAGTTTGGTGTTAGTTAGAGCCATTAAAACTTTTGTGTTGCCATATACCTTGAAAATGGTTTACCATTCTTACTTCCATTCTGTTATTAATTACAGGATAATCTTTTGGGGAATTTCCTCATATAGTAATAGTATTTTCAAACTATGCAAGAGAAGTATTAGAATTATCATGGGTGTAAGAAACAGGGATTCATGTAGGAAATTTTTTAAAATATTAAATATTTTACCACTGATCTCACACTATATATTCTCTCTCCTATTCTTCATGGTTAATAATAAGAATCAATTTCAGATGAATTCTGAGATATATAATATGAATACCAGTAACAATTCTGTTTACTATCAACCATTGTCACATTTGACTATTTATCAAAAAGGTCCCTTTTATATGGGTATAAAGGTACATAATGGTCTTCCACCTGAAATATAAAAAAAATTCTCGTAATATTAAGATATTTAAGTCATCTCTGAGAGTTTCTTCACCAACATTCATTTTATACATTGGATGAATATTTCAATTATACATAGTTGTATGATACATTTTAACTATTAAATTTATATATATTAGACTGTCTCTTGTATGAAATTTTGAGGTATGTTTTCATATGTTAGATAAATTTTATATGTAATAATATTTATTGTTTAATTTTCATTCCATTTTATATTATGTTAAGGATGATATCATAGCATTATATAGTTTTGTTGATTGTAAATAACATTTATTAATTCCATCTAGTTACTTATGGGTAGTTCTATACTTGTATAGAATGAGGATGTTTATATATCTATATATGACTGCCGTTGTTTGTTACCGACTATGGACCTTTGGAATGAGCAAAATAAATGAAATGAAATGAAACTACCTACAAAACTACATGGCATTCAAACCCAGATGACCACAGTCTGAATAATCCCCACTATGAAAACATGGATAGTTATACTTCACCTCTTCTTTAGCTATTGTCATGTTGTCTGTCACATTTGAGAAGACAGTTGGTTTTATGAAGTACCCTGTGTCACCTAAACGTTCCCCTCCACATTCCAGTTTAGCCCCTTCTGACTTCCCTGATTTAATTAGATTCAGAACTTTGTTGAACATCTCATCATCAATCTGAAATAAAAGAATGTAATATGTTAGTATTCCTCCACCTAGGGGTTGGGGTTTGTGTGTTTCGATGGTGGTAGCGTAGATACTGGTAAGTCTTAAATAAAACAATATAATATGTTAGTATTCCTCCACCTAGGAGTTGCAAGACTTTAATGAATGGTGATGGGGTTTGTTTGTTTGTTTTAATGGTGGTAGCGTAGCTACTGGTAAATCTGAAATAAAACAATAAAATATGCTAGTATTCCTCCACATAGGAGATGCAAGACTTTAATGAATGGTGATGGGGTTTGTTTGTTTCAATGGTGGTAGCTTAGCTACCAGTGGTGTACCCAGAATTTTTTTTCCGGGGGGTTCAACAAATTCAGTTGAGGACAGAGGACAGATAGAACGGGGATCTGGGGGTGGCAGCCCCCTAGTCAGGGGTTCTGGAGGCAGCTGGAATTTGGTACAAGAAATTTCATTTCATTTAGCAAAATTTTCTTAATTTTTGGTACTTTAAGACTATTTATGAAAACCAATTTATTTGTCATTGCTAATGTAAAACAGTTGCGAACCGACGGTAGTTTTAGAATTTTACTGCCTTTTTTCCGAAAATCGTGGGGTGTTGGCGTCCCAAATTCAACAATGTTTAACAGTTTTCACAATCGGGTTCAGTTTGATACGATTATTGAGGGCCTTCAGAATTTCGCGGGGGGGGGGAGTTGAACACCCCACACCCACCCTAGGTACGCTACTGTTAGCTACTGGTAGGTCCTACTATACCAGGCAGATAGGTGGTGAGAAACCAGACAAAGAACCAACCTATTGGTCCTCCAGGATTGGTGGGGATTGGGTATAGGACTGACAACCCTACCTTGTAAAACTTTAAGTATCTCAAAACCCCAAGAAAAAACTCAGATTCATAGAAGTATATCAGGATGACTTAAGAGTAAGAAAATGGACTACAAGATTGGTACATGGAACACATGAACTCTCTTTAAAGGAGCACTGAAGTCTCTCATACATCAGCTGCTGACTAATAAAGTAAAGACAGCAGCCGTACAGGAGACCAGGCAGACAGGTAGAGATGAAATGTGGGAATCAAAATCACACACAGTATTTAGTAGTGGGAAATGAGATGCAGCAACAAGGGTGGTGTAGCATTTGTAGTAGATGCATCAGAAAGAATTAACATTCTGAAATTAACAGTACCAATAGTAGGTTGGCCTCACTATGAGTGAAAACAAAATTTCACAATACGACAATTATCAATGCCTGTGCCCAGCGGAAGGTAAGCATGAGCTGACAAAGGATCAATTTTATTATGAACTTGAACAACATTATGATATGATACCAACAAATGTTACAAGATAATTGTATGAGATCAGACAGAGAGAAAAGCATGTTAATATTCAATTTATTGCAGGCTTAACAAACAGAAAAATATTAATTTATAAAGTCCAATCCTCCTACATAATAGAGCACTGGTCACTGCACAGGCTATCATATTCAAAACCTCATTCAGTGTTTGTTTGGGTCAGGTATAAATGTGAATAATTCAAAGGAAAAGAAATCCAGATCTTGGGCTAGAAATTCAGTTTTTAGAAAAGAGTGTTTTTACTTTGAAGATGGACACCAACATGATCCTTGAAAGACATACTTTAAGTACTCTATCACATTATAGAAAGTATGTTAGAATATGTGGTGTAAAGGTCACATCTGGCCCTCATGTACATAAAAAAACCATTTTTTGACATTTTGTGCTAATTTTTGATACTTTGTCAGTAAGCTAGTGCTCCAACTTAATTATCATGGTTTGTTGAGAAAAAACTACATCACATACCTGGGGTCCTTGCTCTATGTTCTCGGTAAAAGGGTCTCCAACTTTTCTATTCTGAGCTCTTTCAATAGACTTCTTGATGAACTCATCATAGATATCCTCATGCACAAAGGTTCTGGAGCCAGCACAGCAGATCTGCCCTTGGTTGATGAAGACAGCCTGATGTGCAAGCTCCACTGCCTGGTCAACTGAAACAGAATAACACTAATAAGGTCAGAAAAGCACAAGCACTTAACAGGAACAACGATGTACAAAGAGAGCTTAAATTGTGAGAAGGACGTTTTCAGACTGTGGTACAGTGATGGAGTTATACTCAAATACAAACCATCAGCATCCTTATGTATGATGAGAGGACTCTTCCCTCCAAGCTCCAGCGAGACTTTCTTTAGGTTGGATTTAGCTGCATCTGTCATGATGATGCGGCCCACCTGGAAACAGAAAGGTCATGTGTACAAATTATACCGCTTTAAAAGCACAATCGTACGCTACATTAACAGTATTAGTAATCTTAATTCCATACAACAAAATACAATCAACTGTCAAAGAGCCACAGAAAATACAAAACCATGACAGATATAAAGAGTTCTAATACATACAGCAAACTGATGATAGCCCCACCATGCTTCACCTTTTGTTCCAGTATGTTTCTAAAATAATTACAGTAAGGTTCTTATTTGTGTCTTGCATGACAAGCAAGAAACACAAAGAGAAAAACAAATAAAAGTGTGCATAACAACAGAAATCTCTACAGTCCATATGGATATAAAAAATTATAATGAGAGAAAACAGAAGACAGAGAAATCAAATTTTTGGAATCAGTTTCCCAAGATATGAGAAGGCAAATAAATAAATAATAAAAATATATGTATATATATATATATATACATACATATATACAAGAAAAAAATACATGCAAGATTTCAGGCTTCTGCCTGGGCGCAGATAAGACTTTTGTTCCTATGGGTTTTTATAGAGTGTATATTGGTAGTGCTTTACTGAAGTTACAGGACAGGCTATCGGTCTCATCTTCAACTTCCTAGCAGTCTAAGCAGAATGCCTGTGAATGAATCAGGAAATTGAAATCAAACACCTAAACTTCTTGGACTGCTTGACCAAATACCAACATAAGCTGTGTAACAACCCAGAAAAGCAAAGACCTCAACACAACAAACATCCTCAATCAAATATAAAAATTAATATACAAGACATAATTGGTTTACAGGATGCAAGGTGATAAATTTGTGACAAGAAAATACTATAAACAGTTAGTTCCATATAAAACAGATCCTGGATTAAGGAGAATCCTGGGTTTTTATGAAAATTTCTCTAATTCAGAAGATGCAATTAAGATTATATAACATCAATGATAAACAAATGAATGAGCATGGTGCATTAGTGGAATGATACCAACAGGGAAAACTGAAGTACTTGGTGAAACACCCATTCAAATACCATTTTGTTCACCACCACTTGCAATTATGGAACAATGGTCACATTGATTACCAACAAATGAGACAAGGAGTTCAACACTGTGAGAGTCTGCTATTATCCAACTAAAAGAATCACAGAACTGAGGCAGACAAAATCTTTTACCTCTGTTGACCCAGTAAAGGCCACTTTGCTGATATCTGGGTGGGCTGTGATAGCTGCACCTGCTGTTGGCCCATAGCCTGGGATTACATTAACTACACCTTCAGGGATACCAGCCTGCAGACAAGAAAAATATTGAATACATGACAGTTCAATTTATATACACAGCATGCAGTCTAGAATTATATTGTGTACTTCACTTCATTATTAAAATACACGCAGAACGTGATAAATGAACATATTTTTTGTAGAATTCCTTCAATAGTGAAAGGGAGGGGGGGAAAAAAAAACTCTTCAGTTGTACAGCAAGAAATGGCATCCATGCTGCAGCCCAGGGGGAAAAAAATTATGGCCCAAAGACTGGAAGCAGCCTTCAAAGATTTCAGTCCAGCCAGTGGTAACATTCACACAGCTTTAGTAAATTAGTTCTAATGTACATTATAAAGAAATTACCAACTGGCTCAAATAAATAAAACACATACAGCTCTATATTTTGACAAAATATTATGGTTTGGATTTCTGGTAAACATAAACATAATTACATAAGCCTAATGTTTATTTTCATTGCATGCAACATGTGTGTGATGATTCTTTGTGTGTATTGGTATATAAACAGCATGCAAAGTCAGTGCAAAACAAAGGAGAATGGACAGTGGAGAATTAAAACTAATGGAGAATTGAGAACCAAATATAAATCCCAAGACATTGTGACCGTAATAAAGATTCGAAGACTACAGTGGCTTGGACATGTAAGTAGAATGAATGAGACCAGGTCTGTAAAGAAGATTTTTGAAGGAAAATTCAAAGGAAGAAGAGACAGAGGAGACCCAGACTCAGGTGGATAAATGATGTGGAAGACGATTTAAGGAAGCTCAGTGTGAAACGATGGAGAACAAAAGCATTGAATACAGAGGAATGGGCATCAGTTATAAGGGAAGCCAAGGCCAAACTAAAAGGGCTGTAGTGCTATAGGAAGAAGAAAAAGAAGAAAGTCAGTGCAGATGCATGTGCAGATTGGAGGTTTTATATTTAAACAAAGAAGCAAAATTTTTTTAAGGTGTGGCATTCCCACTGTGTTAAAATAGAATAGAATGATATATGGGTTCGAGCTCTTTTCGGGCCTTATGCACCTAGGCCCTAAAACAGGCCCTTTGTGTCCTTCTTGCTGTGTTTGTAGAATACATAATGAAAGAAATATAACCCATCAATCCACAAATTTATAACAGCGATTCTGATGGTTGCCATCACAACCGCTATAATAGAGTTGTGCATTGATGGGTTACGTTTCTTTCATGATGAAAATGCAAAGATGTAATGGAATAGCTTCACTGATGAAGTACTAGCGGTATTGACGGTAAATATTCAGATTATGAAACACAATTTCTTGATCAGCTGCATATCTACAAATGGCTTAAGAAAAACTTACAGTGTGGACACAACATGACTTTCATTGTCATGTAACATTCGCATTTCATACCTCTTTGACGAGGGCAGCAATGTGAAGGGCAGTAAGTGGCGTCTGTTCTGCAGGTTTCAAAACAACAGTGCACCCAGTTGCAAGTGCAGGTCCCAGCTTCCAGCTCACCATTACTGCTGGGAAGTTCCATGGTATAATCTGTCCAACAACGCCCACTGGCTCCAAACGAGTGAATGAGAACACTGGTCCGTCTACAGTAAAAATGATAAGATTCTGTTAGCATTGCAAAGACATGGGCAGGCATATAGGTAGGAGCTAAATTGGGTCAAATTACATATGATAAAATGTGACAAACCTGTGAAATAATTTAATTCACATTTTACACATCATTTTGCACACATAACATTCAACACAGTCTACAATGCGTGCCTTAGGTAAAGATATTTAATAACTTTTCAAATTCAAGAAATTTTTTAAGTTTTACAATGCTCTAGGCAAAGACAATATTGCACATAAAATACACAGAATGAACAAACAATTTCATGCAACAGAATCCTTATTCAGAAACAAGTAGCTGTTGAATTTACCAGGAAATTTCTCAGCTTTCATGGAAACAGAAGCTTGAGTAGTATACTTATAAAAGCCTGTGACAGGTTCCTACCTTGTGCCAAATAAATCAAGTCCACACCATACCCCAGTTCTTAAGGTCCATTGTAATAATACTTACTTACTTACTCCATGGAGCAGAGTCCTTCTTGAGAAGCTAACTGGTTCTGCAGCTAGTCAAGAAATTCCCCGCACTTTATGGAAACCAAAGGTTCATCACCGTATTCACAAGTGCCCGCCATCTGTCCCTATCCTGAGCCAACTTCATCCAGTCTCCACCCCCTCCCACTTCCCGAAGATCCATCTTAATATTATCCTCCCATCTACGTCTAGGTCTCCCCAATGGTCTCTTTCCCTCAGGTTTCCCCACTAGAACCCTGTACACACC
>Ga0123357_10009242_pt1 | contig 12418 bp, 5 predicted proteins | sample TergutEmb28metaG_FD_89873 | JGI IMG/M metagenome (GOLD analysis project Ga0123357, IMG submission 89873) | Embiratermes neotenicus P4 segment gut microbial communities from Petit-Saut dam, French Guiana - Emb289 P4 | ecosystem: Host-associated > Arthropoda: Insects > Digestive system > Gut ... | reverse complement strand
TGAGTGCGGTAATGAACATTCGGGTTCCGTGAAATGCGGGGAATTTCTTGACTAGCTGCAAACCAGTTAGCTTCTCAAGAAGGACTCTGCACCATGGAGTAAGTAAGTAAGTAAGTAAGTAAGAATTCATACAGAAACAGGATACAATACAGCCTCATTACTGGACACACTAATTAACACTACAAGTCATATAAGCAGGATAAAGAAGACCCTACGCTGTTGGCCAAGCCAATTAACAGCACACTAAGAATTTGTATTTATAGTGTATTTTGTTAAATGGAAAAACTTCGAAAAATATCTGAAATAAAAGTAATTAGACATCACCTTTTTAAAATTTTGTTACTGCAAGCCCTCTTCGAGATGTTTATGTTAGAGTACAACTCTGTGTCCACACGAAGTTAGACTGACGAAGTACAGGTTAAAATGAATATTCGTTTGAATAATTTCCAATTTTATTAGGCAGATTCTTTAAAACTACAGTCTCACAAACTTTACACTTGCACTACATGTTTCGGCTGCAGTGAACCATCAACATATAAGATGTCAGAAAAACTGCTAAGTGAATTGCTAAAAACTGCTAAACAGATATATAGATCTCGCCAGCATGAAAATTGATCGAAATTCGTTATATCCGGACGACGACTTCTTCATTGCACGTTCGCCATACAAACGTAGCGTAATAAAACATATAAACATAAATCTACGGCCAGATAAATTTTGAAATGTTGACTTGATCACGAAATTAATAAGAACCGAGATGCAGGTTTGTGTGTCAGTCACGACCCGGGCGAGGGATATTCCTTGAACTGGTCGTAATAAGCATCCAGTCTCCCCTCAGACGTCATCGATATTATTACATCATGTATAGTGTGAAACAAGGTTGAGCTGCAGCATGAAACAGAGTATTACTGCATGAAACAACAGATGCAAGCGATGTACGCGATAAACAATGACGTTTCGTTCAATCCGCAGAATACAGTTTAATAGCACCAAGGGTGTAGGATCAACAGCGCGTTCGAAAAAGCCTCCCACTGGACTGTGTCCTGATCCACCTGCATCCAGTCCATTTTATTGTAATCTACTTATCGATGATCATGAGATATGAGTTTCTAATTTCGGACTGATTTGTGGGATGTAACTTCACATAGCCTGATGGTAATTAGTATGAAGAGGGAAATTTTGATAAATCCCAACGGTAGCTACAGTTTTCCCAGATAATCCTTTGGTGAACACGTACATTCTTCTTTCGAAGCCCATGAAAGAGTCTTTGGTATCAGTGTTCTAGCGAAAGGTATTAAGTGATCTCTGAAAGTTCTGGTCAGGTGGCATGATAGAATAAGGACAGGCCCAATAATAATGTATACTAATAGCTTTATTTAGTAAAGAAAGGGGATATTCTGTTAATTAATACGTTAGCTGAGATCATTTTAATTTATCCCATAAATGTACGTAAACCAGACGTTCGCGACCCTCAGTACGGCTTCATTCATAGCGCAAAGAGAGCTTGGTGCAAAGTTTTGTTGCTCTGATATATATATATATATATATATATATATATATACGTAATGTTTTTGGCAGTGTTCGGCACTGTAATGCAATCTAAATATGCTTGCCAGCGTCATTTAATTCTGAAACATGCTGGTCCTGCCACAAGTGACTGAGATTTTGATTTGATTTCAACAGAAACGAAAGACGAACAGACGAAGATCCCAACAAAAAGCTATGCCTCCTATGACTGATGACGTACAAATTATGTTAAGAGCTACATCCTTTGAAATGTTTGAGACTTATAATTTTGTATCCTTAAAATTTAATTTACCTGTATCCTGGTTTCGAATGAAAGTTTAGTCAGTAAAAGTATATGTAATTTCTTAAATTCCAGCAATTTTTTTATCCTACGGAGAACATACTGACGACACTGGATACATCCAAGTCACACAGAGCAGAAAAATCGCCTATGAGATCAGAAATAAATAAGTGAACAAAGGCCTATGATTCATAGCAGAAGCGACCCATGGTTACCTTTCTCAGAAGAAACCTAATGATACCTAATTCAGCCCTTAAAATCCAAGAGGATTTTTAAGAATAAACAAGAAAACAATGTTTGTATCCTAGAATTTCTTTCCAATATGTGTCATTATAACATCCGTAAGGAAGGAGTAACAGCCTTCACCAGGAAACAGTTCGTTGTTTCCGTGTTGTGTAGAGCTACCCCTTACAAAATTCTCCCTAATAACCCAGAAGCCTATAAATAGGCCCGTGGTAAAATAACTGTGCTTTCTGAAGACACCCTTTCAATTTTAAGGAGCTGTAGTTTGTCTGGGCCGTCAGAGAGAAAGAATGTGTCGTTTTTATTGAAAATAAATTGTTATATCCTAACTATATAATTTAGTTGTCTTCTGTTCTTTCTAATTCATGGTATTCTTTCGACTTCTCTTGCCTTCTCTGTTCTTCCACTATTTCTTGTCACACTCGGTTTAACAGTAACGTCTGCTCTACACAAACTTCGACTACTTCATTTCAATGCACTGAATCTTGTCCATTCCGGAGGAAATCAGATCTTGTTTCGTATCCTCACTCTACCAAAAACAATCAAATCTGTCGGTTCCCTTGAGGAGACTGGGCTGTCGCTCAGTTTGATATTCCGCAAAACCCAAAACCCAAGATTTTCTAGATATTTTCTAATAGCATCATACAGTGCCTGGAATGTATGCATTTTCGTATAGGCTTCTATATAATTGCATCTCTTCTAAAGCTCCCCACGCCTGATGGAACCGAACACTGCCGTCGGGGTGGGTGGCATCCCTCTTTAACATTCGGTTGAGGGATCGGCGGTCTTAGTTGAAGGTGATGTGTTTTCTTAGTAGTCACTGAACAGGGCCGATCAACCCGTAAATCGCGGACAACATGTTACCCGTAACAAAGCGTCATTTTACCCGCGGAGACACCTGAAATGCGAGAATATATGGTAAATTTTCCGTCGTAAAGCCGAGGCAAAACGCCGAAACAATTTCGAAAACTTACGAGTTGTTCTTTCATGGGACATAGATTATTTCACCAATTAATGTAAAAATGTGCTAAAACAGCGATATCCTAGCCTAAGTTGTAAAGTGTATTTTTAAATAAATCCTGCTTATTTATTTAATTATATTTTTTATTTCACATATTGCGTAGAATAATACACAGGTAAAATAGTGTAAATAATTATACATATATTTATTCATTTTTCATTCTGTGTATTGAATTTCATATTTCCCGCATGCAGACCAAATTTTGCTGTAGTTTAAGCACTACACAAAAGACTGATCATTCCTGTTCCAGACAAACGTTGGGACAGAACCTTAGAGTAGGCCGACGCCGCCTGCCTTCCACATCGTCTCCAATTCATTTTCCGTTATCTGCCCTATCATTCAGCGATATGCAAATTATGTTGTGAAAAAAATAAATACAGAAATATGTAACTGACTCTGTTATAATGGAAAAGGTACGTAATATGTTTAGCTTTGATTTTCTACATTTCTTACTCCTAAAACTTCAAGTCGAAGACAGTGCAACGTACAACAAAATGTTTGAATTTTCCATTGGTTTATAAATACTAAAGAGAATAACAATGTTTAAATACTAATTGTTGTTCAGTAAAAAAAAGTACATGTTTTTAACTCCGTAACATTATCCACAGGTATGTAATCTAAACCAACAAAATGCACACTTTTCAAATTAATGTTTTAATTCAACTCCTCGTGTCTTCTACACGTTTCGAACATCATGTGTTTATCATCAGGAAGACCATTTGTACAGGCAGTTTTGTTATGGAATGTTTTTCACGCATATATGCAAGCAGTCCAGCAGGCGGAAAGATGTGATCGATATTTTTGTTGGTTACGTTACATAATTTTATCACAATGCACGGTATAAAAAAATAAAACTCCCCACAGGGTAGATGCTGAGAGTATCAATAAGAAATATAGGCTACTGCAAAGCTTAAGTTGCAGAGAATGTAGAAGACACTAATATTTCTAACGGCCAGTTTGAAAAGGATTATAATAAATGTAAACTATGCAAAGTGCTGTAATTTACATAAAGTATAACTACTTGTAGGCATTGACCTTGTAATAGATTTTGAACGACGAAAACATTTAAAAAGCAAAGTGCTCTTATGTAGATGACTTAGAGAAAGGGCTGTTACTATCAAAAAGAAAATAGGCCTCTTACACTGAACATGATTTCAGTATTGTTTCGCCAAGTAGACTGCAGTTCTGTACGTAAGGCCTTTCTGTTATATCCAGTATGGTCAACATTTTAATTTCAATTGATTAGCGGCTATAGTTGTAGCTGTGTGGAAGACAACACTGCTTGGTACCTGGCAGGTCCCCTGTTCTCAGTTGTCAGTATACGTACAAAAGCCGGCTCTTGCACAAAGTCTGAATGATTTATCCAGTTCCACAAGGCAGCTAGGTAAAGTCTCAAACCTACAGCAGCCAGTTTCTTCACGGAGTGACCACATATTAACTGTGCATTAAAATTACAACGTAACTGCCCGTTACTTTTGCGAGCACGAACCCAGACACTGGCAATAAGCCCTTATGTCAGGGATGCACCAGGTCGCCTGAGCTACAGTGGCGCATTATATTGTAGGTTTCGTTATTGCACTTTTATCCTCAGACACGAAAATGCGTATTGGTATACATGCACCGAGCAGAAAGCGCTAGACGACAGGGAGGTTCGCAGAATGCCCCAGGTTTGTGGGTCCTGTGGGTTCTGCATGAGAAATGTGATTGATGTCACACTTCTGGTGCGTAGAACTTGGAGGCGGCTCCTAGATTTTTGGAAACTTAGAGGGGCCGTGGCTTATAATATCATAACATACCTCGTGTCTTCTCTACTGAAAACTTTTTTCTGCTAAGTGAAATGAGGAAATATTTGGGAACAAAATTTGAATGAGAATAGAGTCTATGGCCTTGATCCTACACAGCCGTATCACCATGCGGTACAATAGAGGGGGTAAACGTGACAGTAAACCACGCGCGAGTTTCTCTCAGCTTCTGTCGAGAGGCACTCTGTCATGTGTAGCTGCCTTCGAGAGCCGAATCTCGAAAGTTCAAGTTAACTTACGGACAGCCGGCTTGAGAGCACTTCCTTTGTCCGTGTAAACCCTCGTCAGAGTATGTCACAGAGACTTTCGAGCCGCTGTTACATTTCGTTATTTAACGGTTATTTACTAGCACACAGTGATAATTGCAGTTATTTGGATCTACTTTACTCCGAATTGAAGTCGAGGCAATGGTCGTTATCACTGTGGGTGGTGATTGCTGATTGATGGTTTTGGGCACATAAAATTACATCGTATCGATGTCTTAAATACAGTTCTGTGGATGGCCTTTGGGTTTGTTTATTGCTTTCGTTCAAGTAATTCTTTTTTAAATAATATACATTATCGAAAATGGCATCTCACTGCCCCGATTATAGCTACCTCTGTGAAACACCGCCGAGGGCAGTGCTTGTAGACTCACTTGTTTTCATTTTTTAGTTCATATTTTCTCTCTCCCCCCCCTCTATCCTAAGCGAGAAACGCTAGCATTGTGTGAAACTTGGATGCTTCGGGTTGTTTAGCACATCAGTGTGATTACTAGCTCGCTGTTTAGCATATCAACGATCAGTTAACGTCTCATTAACAAGGTGGGCCTAGATAGAGATTATCTAACGGCTGGACAACGGGGTTTCTTTTCTTTGTTCGATGGTTTTGGGGTACACGATTTTTCTCTCTTCACCATCAGGTCCTGACCGACTTTCAGTGCACTCATTTTATTAAATAAATTAATTGGAGTTGACGTAACTTACCTTTCTTCCGAATCATATGGTTGTGCATGAAATTAAGTTCAACTACCCCTATGATACCGAACATTAACAAACTTCTCAGTATTGAAGATTCGCTTAAACATTGTGCTGTAAACAATAAGGAGAGGGTTTTGAATGAGTCAAAACACAACCAAGTTTTTTAGATGTTGTTATTTTAAACTGACGACATGTTTCGGCCCCTGCTGTGGGCCATCTTCAGGTCACAAAAGTATTTAATCGAGGAAACTATACAGTATGAGCTTCCTCGAATAAATACGTTGTGACCTGAAGATGGCCCAAAGTAGGGGCCGAAACATGTCGTCAGTTTAAAATAACAACATCTAAAAAACTTAATTGTGTTTTAACTCACTAAAAACCCTCTCCTTATTGTATTACTAAACAAAACGGGGATGACGCATCTAAAGTTTTTAAAAAATTGTGCCTCTAAAAGCTACAGATGTTTATATATATATATATATATATTTCAGATTAGGTGTATATATTATGCAAAACAGGGGCGACTAAATATACCATGAGTTTTAATTAGTCGTTCTCAATTACTTTGTGGGTGGTATGTGGAAATATGGAGCAAACACTAGATACATGTGTGACTTTATTGAAAGGGTGTCAGTTGACGATCTCGTCGAAGAATCTCAGATTAAGGGAATCATCAGATAACTGAAAGAAAGTAACGGTCTCTTAACCTTTAAGCCTAATGGCAGCTACTCGAAATTCCTGTACGTTAACAAACACACAGTGTACTTTATGTTCTGCAGGTATGTCACAGCAAACGACAGTTTTCTCACAAAGTAGCATTGTCTAGTTGTCTTTGTAATGGTCAACGGAATGTGACTTGTGTGAAGTTCAAACTTAATTTTTGGGTATGATTTAGTTGAAGGTCAGTTGCAAAGTGTTAAACCACTTCATGAGAAAACTCCCGGAGTATGAGGCTGGCCACGCACTATCACAGGGTACAAGGTTCAGAATGCTTGGCTTTTACCCCCAAACTTCCATAATATACCGTTTAAGCACAGGAATTATCTTTAATAACAGAACTCTGCAGTCCAGTAGACAACTTGCAAGTTTATGTACAGTACATGGCCATTCGTAAACGTTGAGAATAGGCCTGCTTTAGGAAAGTACGTGACTAAACTTTCACGAAGAAACTACGGTTTGCTTTTTGCTATCAAGGTACCTGTATCTAGAAGCTACTAACTTAGTCAAAAACGTTTACTGCCTCCCACACACATCGTGCGAAAAGGTCGCGACCCCCTCAATCTCGCTACTAATTTACTTTCATGCGGGATACAGGCATCTTCTCTGCGGTCTCTTTCGAAGCGAATTAAAGTCACCATAAAGTGTCACGTTAGTCTCTATAGACGAGCGCCTAGGCATGGATTCAGAGTTGTAATTAGTATAGTCACTCAGGGCACTAAACTATTTCAAAGAGTTAAAACTGGATAAATAATTTGAATGGCGCAGAAACCAGTTAATTTTATTTGCAAAGCAATCAACTAGCTAGCGAAGTAACTATGTAATTCAGTGATTGATAATCTGATTACCTAATGAACTAATCAATAATTACTACCTTACTACATAACCCGTTCATCGACTTGGCACCTACTAATAGCCTAGGCAATAACTTAGCCAAACAGCCGACTGATTACAGAAGAAACTACGAGTAATTTCACAACGTGATAAATGCATTAGCCTGTCCCATTGGTCGCGCGGTCTAAGACGTAGGTCTACGGCCTCTCACCTCCTGAGATTGTGGGTTCGAAACCCACCGGGGGCATGGATGTCTGTCTGTTGTGAGTGTTGTGTGTTGTCAGGTAGAGGTCTCTGCGACGCGCTCATCACGAGTCCGGAGGATTCCTACCGACTGTGATGCGTCGTTGTGTGTGATCTAGAAACCTCAAGAAGAGGAGGCCATGGCCCGCGCTGAGCCACAGCGCCGGGGGGGGGGATGTATTATTACCTTCGTAAATAATTAGCGAACTAGCTAATTAGACAAGTAAATGGAAGTTAGATAACAAACCAGCGAAGTTATATTCTAGTTCAACACGTATGAATAAACAAATGACTAGCTTACCAAATTACCAACCACCTATTTAACTAGCAGCGAAAACAATTAGTTAAGCGACTGACTGACAAAAGTCTAAGTACATACTCAGCTAGATCGACCAACAACCAATCGAAAACAGCGACAGAACACTCTGTGTTCTTTATAAAATCTCACAAGGAATATCTGGAAATCATGGGGATGAACTAAAAATGATGCTGTAGATGACTGAGTAACAGCATTCTTCATACAGAGTAAGTTGATTAAAATGATTATTTTTTTAGTTGTATTCGGGAGCCGATTTTTTTATTGTTCATCTCAGTCCCTCCAGGCAAATGCTTTATCTTTAAATAGGCCAACACCATTTCCTGCTGAAGGCATTATTCACTTACGGGCCCTGGATGCCACGTAGTGTGAAGTACTGACAGGGTCCTTCTGTAATGGGCCTCCGTTATTTTCGATGACGAGATAAACTAGTGTGAGGTTAGCGGCGTATACGTCACTCGTGTGTGACAAGAGAAACACAAAATTTTGTCGGAGCAACTTATGGCTCGGAAGACCTAACAGTAAGTTGGTGGGTATTATTAAATGAATTTTAAAGCAATATGATTAAACTTCTTCTTCTTCTTCTTCTTCCATTGGAACTAAAACCCACTGTGGGCTTTGGCCTGTCGAACAATGTCCTTCCATTTTTTCCTATCTGCCACCAACTCTCTCCATCTTCTCACTCCCAGCACTTGAAGATCTCTTATATGATTAAACTGTGGAATCAGTTTATCTGGTTCGGAATATGAATGAATGATGAGTCCGTCAGCCAAGAGGAACTCAAATTTTTGTCGATAGCAGAAACGGAAGGCAAGAGGTCACCTATGAGGCTTAATCATAAATGGACGGATAATATTAACATACATTTTAAGGAAAAATGATGGGAGGTCATGGATTCAACTCTTCTGTTTCAAAACATGGGAGAAGGGAGACTGTGTGAGTCACACATTTTCCCTCATCCCGGACGCATAGCCTGTTGCCCTGCACCTGACCGCCGACCACCAGCAACCAAGACATTACACACCATATGCGGCAATGACACAAATATAGTCTCGAGCTCCTGATGATGGGCATATAAGCGCCCGAAATATGTTGAACAGATTATAAGTGCAATAAAGCATTCAGTAGCATCTAGTTGGTTTTCTTCTCTACGCTTATATTGCGATGCACGGGGAAACGTACATCAAATTTAGAAAAATGTGTCTGCAACAAAACCTGTACGTTACAAAATAAATATAAGTAATAGCAGAAAAACTTAATACATAATAAAGACGGCTACCTTCTTAGATATGCGCAAAGTTGCACTGCAATGTGGTTGTGGAATACACATTTAAAAATCAGAATTAAGGTCAACGAAACAGTAGGAGATGCGATGAGGAAGGTCGCCGTCTTTATGAGACATCAGATGCTCCCAAATGAGTGTTATGTCGCCACGGAATCCCGACTCAACAAAGTGCTTAATTAGCTATAAATAACACTGTGTAATGGAATGACTTGATAATTAAACCAGAAATGCCCACACACGATGAGAATTCGAAGGTATGTTTGTTGTGTGACCCACTTAAGGGAGAAATCTTTTATGGTTTATGTAAGGGCGCTGCCACAGAACGACGATAAGAAGTAATTTGATGGCGTGGATATATTCAATGAGATGAGCAAAGGAGAAAATATAGTAAAATGGATAAAAGGGCAAAGGATAAGCTGGTTAGGTCACCTAGAGAGAATGGAGGAGGATAGGATGCCCAAAAAGATCTTCACTCAGGAACTGGGAGGGACGAGCAGAAGGGGAAGACCCAGGAAAAGATGGAAAGAGGAAGTAGAAAGAGATCTTCAAGTGCTGGGAGTGAGAAGATGGAGAGGGTTGGTGGCAGATACGAAAAAATGGAAGGACATTGTTCGACAGGCCAAAGTCCACAGTGGGCTGTAGAGCCAATGGAAGAAGAAGGATATTTTCAATGTATCTGAGACTGTACTCGCTGTTTAATGTTTTAGCTTTGTTATAAATATCACCATATCCAAACATTAATCTGGAATTATGAGACTGTCCGAGTCAACTGGCGGTTTAGTTTCAATGACAAGGAAAACGTGGACGTTGATAAAGCGGATTCATTGTGTATTTCATTTCTTTTTTCTTTCTTTTCTTTTTGTTGTAATTTTGTTTCCCCCTCGTCTGTTATTTGCAGAATAGCGTCGACACTTGTTTCGTGAATCGAAAAACGTAAAGCCGCTGAACGTCTTATTTACACATTTTCTAAGGTTTGTATTTTTGTAACTCGTATGTTTAATGATAATACCTAAATATTTCATTAGATATTCAAATTAATTACTTCTAAAAATGTATCTGTAGCATGAACAGCCCGCCTTTTATAGATTCCAGAGTTTCCTTACCATGTTCTCAAGAACCCCTCTCTAGACTCTGACTCTAAACATTTAAAACCAATCCACAAACTTACAATGTATTTCTTTAAGATCCACTTTAATAATATCCTCCCATTTATATCTGTGTATTCCAAGTGACAGCTTCCCTTTAGTTTTTCCTACAAAATGTCTGCAATCATATCTAAACTATTCAAGCGCGCTACTCAACCTGGCCGTCCTATCCACCATTTTGTCACCCAACTATTAAGAATAATAATACAAATTACAAGACAGGTCATTAAAATAAACTACGGAACATCTAAACAAGATCCGGATAAGCCGTAATGACACTCATGCACGCAACATGACGCACAGTACATACACAAGGGCTATTGGCCCCTCTCGGCTCATTTGATATGCATTCTTGATAACATAGACTTTTATACTACCATTGGTAAGTTACTGTAGGACTCGAGGTATGCGGAACACCAACCCTAAATTTGAACTCTTATGTTTAATTCCCCCCCGTTTCCTTCTGTTTCGCTTAATTTTTCTTAACATTTCCAATTTAATTAGTCACAATGCCTTATTTATGGTCAGAGCAGTTAAATTCTTACAGCTCTGTTTGGCTAGTGTTAAACATCCATGTACTCAGTCTCTCGCACGGTATTTAAAGCAATGTTAAGAACAATTCACAATTTAAACACCATTTATCGGGTGTTCTTAAGTGACAAGATACACATCTGTATGTGTTCCAAAAACAGGAAACACTCTTTAATGTTTTGGTTCCTATTTCAACTATAAAGTTTGTTATAACTTGTCCCATGGACGTGCGTACATGCAACTAGTTCTTTTGATATCCTACACAACTCCCGATAGAAGAGACGGGTCTTACCTCTGGTAATGTACATATCAGTAGATACTGTTACTTCACAAGTAACACAAACCATCGTGTTATTAATGTATGTAATAATGCTTTAAGCATCTAACTTAGGAAAAACAACAAGAGGATAGGGTTTTAATAAAACCTCTAAATGTTTCGGATCTCATGGATCATGTTCAAGAGATATATATATACAAAAAAAGAAAAAAAAAAACAAAAGTCACTGACCACAAACGGTATGGAAATTTAAACACATTTCCTCATCAGTTACGTGAATGCCTGAATCGACTACGGGCACAGTAAGTGTTAACGCGCTTAGATATTATTTGATAAAATATTATTTTATTACACTGCTTAGGACCTTCGTTTAAATTACATTAACAAATGTTAACATAGTATAAAAACCAAAGTGTCATTTTTGGGGATTATTGTAGAATGACGGAGATTTTGCAATTTAAGGAAGCTTCGCTCTGTTCGAAATCAACAGAATTTAAAAATCCTTTTTTCGAGGTCTCTGATGGTCTGGGATGATACGCGACGTAGGTTGGCTGTTCCCTCTGTCCCATCGTCAAAAGTCCACCAGTCTAAATACTTGATTCTTCATGAATAGCGTTGTCCTTAAAAATGAGACCCACGTTGTGCCGAGCGTCGGCAACGAACTGCCAACCTGCCCCGCGCAACATTCTAGAAGTGCCAAGACTTCAAATACACAGCGGTGAAGATATAATATCGCAAAATCATACATTTTTACCTCAGATCTGCAATATTTGATAGTTCATGAATGAGACACTGGACTGTTATTTCATCGCGATAGTCCAAATTCAGTGAGGAGATCTGAAGCCTAGATCTATGTGAACGATGTCACTAAATTTTGCGCTGCCACTTTACGCCGGAAATGAGTTTTCTTTTCCTCTTTTTCTTTATATTTGGTTCTTTCGCCGTCGCCTTTTTCTCCTTGTTTCGTTACACTCAACGAAACATTAAAAAGAATTCTGCTGACTCTTATGTTTATTGGACCGTGCATCATCTTGATACTTGAATAAAGAGAAACCAACTTGATGTCACTTGCTTTATTATTTCATTATTTAATGCTCAACATGTTTCGGATGTTTATACATCCATCATCAGGAGCTTGCGACTTATGTGTTGAGTTATTTCATGGGTTGTATTGCTCTGGTTCGATGTGTGTTGGTGTTACGTTGTGGTTTGGCTGTGGTGGTGTGGTATCCGTATGC
>Ga0123357_10009240_pt1 | contig 12422 bp, 6 predicted proteins | sample TergutEmb28metaG_FD_89873 | JGI IMG/M metagenome (GOLD analysis project Ga0123357, IMG submission 89873) | Embiratermes neotenicus P4 segment gut microbial communities from Petit-Saut dam, French Guiana - Emb289 P4 | ecosystem: Host-associated > Arthropoda: Insects > Digestive system > Gut ... | reverse complement strand
CCCCCCCCCCCCCCCCACACACACACACGCACACATATTCACACACACTGTGTTCTTCCCTCAGTGTAAGATAGAAAGTTTCACACTTATGCAAAAGAACCAATAATATTGCAATTTTATATGTTCATGCTTTCTGTTGTGTGATTTCAGTGTGTTGTGGAAGGGTGATTTTCTTAGACTTTGGAGAAGCCTTCATTCATCTACATGATGAAAGGGTCCTGGTACATGAGTGTGAACACTATAAGAATACACATATTTTAATCTGATCTAGTGTCACAACAATTCAAGGCAGTTCACTTTGACTATCTAGGAATATGACATATTGTCAGAAAACTGGCCCACCACATTAAGATATAATCACCCAACACTGCACAACAGGTAACCATGTAAATGTTTTCTGATTTCCTCAGTCCATGTTTTAAAACTAAAGATATTTAAAACATAATAGAGTACAGCATATAAAGAAATTTTAAGGAAAAGTACATTCAATTATTCACTGTTTTAGAAAAGTGGTGGGTTACTGGATGTAACCACCAAACCATAGGATGTTTACTTCTTGCTTAAAGAAACTGACTGAATTTCATATCAGTCGAGTGTAAATGCATGTGGAAAGTAGGACTTAGGGCAGGCATACAACAATGAATACACAAAGGCTGCTATTCATTAACGCTATGGTTCTATTGACTGTCACAACGAACTGTATTTTACAAGTGTGATGCGAGACGCAGATAGCAGTGGTACAGTGCCTAGTTCAGCAAGCGAGCAGCATTCAACCCGAACTCCTGTGATCTTCCGTGATAATATTAAACACAATTAATTATTGATTGCCTTTCAAGTCTTATATTTTAGTTTCATTCACCTCGGGGCAGTGGGAGTTGAACTGCTCGCCCACTTGCTCTCCCAGAATATCCAAGATCACAGACGCACCACACGCTGGCCACTGGCTTCTGTAACATTTTTTGTCGTTGTAGAAGCCAGTGGACAGAGTGAGTTTGTTTGTATTTGTATTGGGGTATTCACCTTATTCAGTTTCAATTTAATTTATACTGTGCACGATCTATCAATTCAACCTACAAGGGTGGAGGGCTGCTTGCATAACTAATGCATCAGACTGCAATGAACCATCTGCAGTTTGCATAGATTATCTCCCATTGATAGTCACTAAACATTATTATTTGTCTCATTACTGTTCATAAATGTATGTGTGATCACAATGACTGCTCCGATAATTTCAAAGTGGAGTTTGTAATAATAACCATAATAATATTATTATAATTATAATCATTATTATTAGGTTTATTACTTAGACTGAAGAATTTCTCTTCCTACAACACAGTCTGCACTTGTACCTGTTTTGTATTCACAACTTCGTGTCACTAAAAGGAATGTATCACTTAAAGACTAAATGCACTCAAAAATGCAATATGCACTTTATGAGAGCGGATGTGATCTATAAGATGCTGTTAACTCCACCTTGGGTTCCATTCTGTCCGAATTTTATGAATGACAAATTTTCACCAATGTAGCCCAAAGGGAAGTTTTGGCACCTTACCTTAACACATACAAAAATTCACAATGATATGTTATCAAGATACAATTCACACCAAAACCCAATAGAATTATTGCACAGTACAGACTTAATGCACATGGCAAGAACCGGAAGGCGGGCTTCCATTCTCGAGTATTGTGAATCTGATCTGTGAGTGTCCAAATGACTAGAACTCACAACTGGGATGCTTTCGGTGCTTGCCACTGTAGGAACCGTTTGTACAGTTTGTGCACTCGATAACATAGTACTTTACTAAATTAGTTAACACCATTACTGAATAACGCTTGATTGAACTGTTATAAGGAACAGCTAAACAGAACGGATTTAGCTCTTTGGTCCGCCAACTGGCACCAGTGCCTAGGCCTACAAGGTAGAACAAAGTTCAACAAAAGACAGCAATGAATCAAAAATTAATCATTTACATTACAGATTTAAACATTGAGCTCTTTGGTAGTAAGTAGAAAAGAAGAATATAGTTCATTTTGCTACAAATGAAGTACTCTATAAAAATGTAAAAATCTGTGCATATCTATTAGACATTTCACTAGCTTGACTCAATAATCATGATCTAGTCCTTCAAAATATTGCAAGAGATGTAGTCCATTCAGAGCAAGTCATTGGAAAGAAGTCGAGATGATGGAATCAGTGCCCGTCCACCCGACACTGTAATATGTACAACCTAGAAAAACTCCAGCTAGTCTAAAACACAGGAGATGAGAAGAACAAGATATTGGTCAATCAGAAAGCAATCACACGCCTAGCAACACGGTTAGTTGATATTCTGCTACCGTTGTGATGGTGCAGCCAAACCTTGCATCATGTGCCACGCATAACTCAATAAATACAAATAAATTACTGTACATTGATAAGTTAAATAAATAAATAAATAAATAAATAAGAAATTAGGTACTCAACGAAGGGACTTTCAGCAGCATGGAATGTTAAGTAAAGGAGTTATAGGTACAATATGTAACAAGATAATTGAGAGTGCAAGGTCACTAAACACCAAGGACAAACAGCAACACACAAGAAAGGCTGGCTATTGCTCAGATACTTAGTTAAACCTTTTATGATGCGCCGCTCCAGTCGGTCCATAGCACAAGTGAGCAAAGACTTAAGAAAACCATAAAAAATAACGAAACCATATTAATTAGTCATGTCAACATAATAATACTTTTGGTTGGATTGTTGCATTTGCCTTCAGTGCGGAATGCTGAGACTAGATCTAACGTAACATATCACATCAAACTTAACCTCAAAGAAACAAACCTACTTTATGTTACATGAACACAACAAAAGAAAATAAGACTAGAATATAAATAAGAAAGACTCTTTGTATTGACTAGACTACTATTTGAACATGATTCCAAGCTGAGATCGTGGAATGGTCAATTGGTCATTTACAGGTATTACAAAATATCTCTACTCTCCTGCTACCACCACTGTTTAACATGCACTCAAGCTAAGTTGATTTCCCTAACAAAACCGCAGTGTTGTTTCCTGGAGGTCAAAACAATGATCCTCTTTTTGTCACGACTGTGGGAGTTGTCCCTCTCTACACACTGCCAAATTTGCATTCAAACCCCTGAGATCAAAGTCATTTTATTTACTTGTTTAAACAAACATCTGCTCTAGAGAAAACTTGGATTTCATCCATGCTCCACATCACAAAGTTTTTCTTTTACCTCCAAGAAACAAAACTTCTCCATCATCAAAGTTGTGTATGCTATGCAAAGTTGTGTATGGAAACCGACAGCTGGTCATGGATGTCTCTCCACGAGTATAAATTAAAACTTTTTACGTAATTCTGTGTCAGCTTTATGTCCCGAGGATGATCCGATACCATACTCGTTTATTGTGGCCATGTTCCTCGCGAACCAAGGACAAAGGCTTTGTGCGCCGTTGGTTTAAACAGTCTGGTCGCCTATCGCCTTTGCCTGCCCACCCACCCGTTCGCTAAAATAGCGAACAGCTCTCACTAATTGTCATTAAATGTCTAATTTCATGTACACTAGAAGGGAGGTGGGAACAGTTCATATATTATTTCATTTCGCAACGTAAACTTCGATCAATATCAAAATTGCTAAGAACATTGGTTCTTGATAAAATATCTGTCCCACAACACAACACAGATGCTATTTGTAGTCCCCCATGTGAAGCGAATTACCAATATGAGATCTGGAATCCAGCACCGCGCGTCTTTCACGTGACGCGGTTGGTCTCACAGAAACACCAAATGGTGATGCTGCTGTTCTCGCATGGGGTAGCTTGCATGGTGTCACAACACGTCAGACTGCTGTTGCTGCTGGGGCTGCTGCTGCTGCTGTTGCTGCTGTTGTTGCTGCTGCTGTTGTGGGAGCGCTTGTCCGTGGCCAGTCACAACGCTTGCAGTGCTAGGGGAATGCTCTTGCGGTTCCTGCGTCACTACTGTCGTTTTGTTAGGATCTTCGTCTTTCCATTTGTCCATGGAGCGACGACGTGCATTCATAAAGAAGTTCCCTACCGTCGTGGGTTCCAAGCCCAGCTGTCGTGCAATTGTCACTTGCATTTCCTTTGATGGTCGTTTTGTTTCCTGCGAAAACAATAATGTGATATGTCATAAGAGTTTTTCAGAGAATGAAACCACTGACGCGGTCCTTATGTTTGCTGTCAGCAGCGTTACTGTACCACAGTACGATGTCTGACAAAGATTTGCCAACATAAAAAGCATCGCAAGAGACTGGAATTTTTAAATGCGCTATTTCTTTGTTGTGTATTGCATCTTGGTTTGACAGTGTACAGATTATTCCAGAGGTATTCATGGTAACGACAGACTTTTCAGACTCAGTAAGCACTGAGTTGTAGTTATGTGCGAAGTAGCTGATACAACTATATTTTTAGTGTTTCATAAAGCGACATGATTCGACCTTTTTTAAACGGTCATCATCAGGCTAAACATATGTAATATAAGACATAAAAGAGAAATATATAAAATGCCTCACTTGTTTGGAAATTGAGATCTCAATTTTTACAGAACAGTGTTCATGTTAACATTGTAAAAAAATCAGTTAAAATAGTAAAAATAGTTAGAAAATAGTTAGAAAAGAGTGGATTGTTAGAGGTAGTATTGATGGTTTGCGGTGTAGTTGGTACAATCTGTTATTTCCATAATCTGTGGGCAAACATCTCATAAAAAATCCCCTTTTAAAAACGTTTTCTAATTATTTTTAACTATTTAACCACGGTTTTATCCATACTTATAATGTAAACATGGATACTGTTTTCTAAAACTGGAGATGCCAATTTCTAAACAAGTAAGGAATTTTATGCATTTCTCTTTTATGTCCTTTAGTATATATGTTCCGCCTGAAGATGACCTTTTAAAAAGATCGAAACATGTCTCTTTGTTAAGATGTTAAAATTTAGTTGCGTCAACTGTTTCTTGCATAACTGTTAATTTGAAAGCACAACGGGGATGTCCAACCTTAAAACTGTGTTGTAGACTGCGACTAAATACAGTAGTAATTATATCTATTAGCAGTGACTCCTTAAGTACAATATATGAACAAGGAGCACACATGCGTGGTGTCAGGTTTCCTCCGCGCTGCAGTTGACATCTGCGCTTGTTGGGTAGATTCGTACAGATTTAATAAACATCCAACCAGATGCAACAGTATGCAGATATTTATTTACTGTAAAGTCACTCTACATGTTTCGGGTGGCACAGCACCCATCATCAGGAGTACTAAAAGCTGTAACCGCAGCCTCCCGTACAGGTCAAAATACTGGTACAGCTACTTCCATCCAACGTGGCCTGATCGGGACGTTGGAGGGAAGTAGCTGTACCAGTATTATGACCTGTACCGGAGGCTGCGGTTACAGTTTTTAGTACTCCTGATGATGGGTGCTGTGCCACCCGAAACATGTAGGGTGACTTTGCAGTAAATAAATACCTGCATACTGTTGCATCTGGTTGGATTTTTATTAACATTGAATTACGATGCACGGAACCATGAGCTTAAAATTCGTACAGAGGTTTCGGGACAGCCTATCGGTCCCTCCTTCAAGGGTCAAGCAGTCTAAGAAGAATGATTCTCCTTGGACTGCTTAACCCTTGAAAAAGGGACCTACAGGTTGTTCCGAAAGATCTGTAAGAAACTACCAATCTACGCTGCGTAAAATCCCAGGTACGTGTGTGCATACGGATTAAGGCCCAGTACTTTGAGTGGTCCACATAGGCATCATTACGGCAGAGTGAATTATGAAGAGCCTACAGTATTAAATATAAGCGAATAACTACATCGGAAATATTGTCAAAAGGAAATTTAATTTACGGACACTACTCGAACATATCAAATGAGTGGACGAAAATTTGGCAGTCACATAGGGGCACTGACAGAGTAAACATTTCATTACAATGAGCCACCTTTACTAGAGAGACATATGAAAATATTCGGAGTATTTCGGTGTATATGCAGAGCCACTGTCACATATAAGACGCGTGTCTCACTTGTTTTTACGTAAAAACGCTTTGTATTCTAGAATTTCAGTAACATACAAAGGTTAATCCATTTTAAGCTTCCACAATGTTTCTTCTTCTCAATGACGATTGAATTTCGATTTTTCTGCAACGTGTGGCAATGGCCTGCATTGCTGACACTTCGGAGGAACATACTGCTCGCATCTTTAAGGTCGAAGTGAGTAATGTGTTCCCTTACCCACAGAACAGAAATGTGAGAAGTGTTGTGCGAATTGAGACCCTGTGTGAATGACGGCACATGAAATATATACTTGTATTCCTGCAACATGTGGCTTTGGTTCCTATTCTAAATTTGAGCTTTACAATTGACCATTTACCCCTTTCACATTCCAGTTATGCGTTTCATGAGTATAAGTGGTTTTCACCTAATGATGATTTGAGCCTGTTCCGTGGTCAGCTTTTTGGTTGTTTCGTTGGTTGGTTGGTTCCCTATTTATTTCATGGCTACCGCTTCAACCCACTTTTACGATTTTATTACAAATTGTGACCATGAGGGGAGTAAATATGAACAAATACAAGCAATGTACAGGAGCTGATTTATGTCATTTTAAAGTCAGCGATCCTACGTGTACCGTCTAGCCGCCATGTAGATGCATATAGGCTCGCTGACTTTATTAAAATAAACATAAAAAAATATCCTGTATATTTTTGGTATTTATTCATACCAGTACCTGTACAGTTTCAGCAGGAAACTACACGCTTACTAAAAACACAAATTGAAGCCGGTGTTGCTCAGGGAAGCCTTCTTAGAATAATATTGCTTCTCATTTACATAAATTATATAAGTTTTGTAAATGTAATAACACTTTAGCCCTGCCTATCTAATTGATAACATGCGATTATGCTCAACGAGGCAGAATGTAAGTGGCTGCCAGTAAGTGAAATGTGCCATAAATCTTCTAGATTCATGGTATAAAGAATTGCATATTACAATTAATGTAGACAAACGCACGACCCACGCTTTCCACCAAACGACACTCCCATCATCCTAACACTATTCTACTACTGATGAAGTCTGGCACGGGTAATATATAGACAGGGCAAAACAAGAATTTCGGATTTATCATTGATTGAAATTTTACCTAAAACAGTAAGGTATACATACTATCTCCTGTAGTGTGGCTCACAACAGACGTGTACAAAAGTATTCAGTCTTAAATAAATCCTGAACAATGGATGTTAAAACTCGGAGTGACCATGTGTATTGTATTAGATCAATTTGCACATACAAAACCCCTGTATATGTTTATGCTGCTCATTCACTGAAAGAAAGTGAAGAAACTACAGATATGAAGTGTATTGGACCATGCATTATCTTGATAACTGAAGAATAAAATCCAACTAGATGCCATTTATTACTTTATTATGCTTACGTTATGCTCAACGTGTTTCGAGCACCATTATGCCCATCATCAGGAGCTCACGACGATAGCGTTGGTTACCACATAGGGCGTCTGGATCTCGAGTTGCTGCTGGTTGGGAGTTAAGTGCAGAGTCGTGTTACAGCCTTCGGTCCGGACACTCATCCATCCTGCCTGTTCTTAACTTCCAACCAGCAGCAACTCGAGATCCAGACGGCCTATGTGGTAATCAACGCTATCGTCGTGAGCTCCTGATGATGGGCATAATGGTGCCCGAAACATATTGAGCCTAACATAAGTATAATAAAGTAATAAGTGGCATCGTAGTGCATTGGAAAGATCTAAGAAAAGACGAAGAATGGAGTTCTTAGAAGCCTCAAAACGGGCCAGCATGCATACACCGCAACAAGCAAGAAGAAATATAAGACAATCCTGCCTTTACGAAGGTAGTTAGAGGGCTGATGACGTAAGGCCCTCAAGTTTAGGCCAATGGTAAAGTTACACGACCAGTTTTGTCGTGAAACTTTACCATTTTTCTAAATTGGAACTAATCACGACCCATTAAAAAGAAACTGTTACAAAAGTTGCATATTCCAAGCGTATTTAACAACAAAGAGTAAAGTAACCAGTTACGCTAACAAGAGTCTCTGCGTCACAAATACAAACGTCATACAACTCTGATCTCGGCCTAGTCACATTGCTACTAATAATTAGGGAATTCAGTAAGGCGAAGGAAAGTCACTTCACTTTCCTTTCGGGGCAAGCGCCAAAACCTCACTAAGTTCTAACACATTGAAGCACTAATTTTATGCGGCCATCATCTGTAGACATGCCGGAGGACTCAGTGAACAGCAGCAGATAACTGACCCTATGGTTAGAGATTGTCCGACATTTGTGGACGAAATACAAGTATTGTCTACTGAATTGGTAATGTAAATAGACAAGTTAACATAAATACCATTTCCACGTACTGTGAGACATACTATGCTCTAATCGCTCGCACAAGAAGTACAGCTGGGGGAAAATAAGTACCGTTTACTGTTGGTGTTTTTTTATAAATTGGGGCACTCACTTCTCAACCGCTGTCAATGTTATGTTCTAGAAATATATGAAATTTCTTTGTTATAAAAATGCGACATATGTTATAGACCTCCATCAAAGCAAAACGAAGACAGCCTTGAGACACGCTGCAGTGTCGCTTGCTGGACTGTTGGCTATATATGATAGAATCTGGAAGCTCCTGCTACCGGACATTTTGAAATACGCTGCTTTGGGTTTCCCCTGCCTTAAAGTAAGTGCCGAAGTGTTCCTTACATCCGCATTGTAACTGCACGCTTCTAGATCTGTAACTCCTGAGTTGATTATGCAAGTAAATCCACCGGCTTGCTATGCAAATCGCAACAAAACTTCGTCGTACTTCCTATTCTTCAACATTTATTGTTGGTAATCCAGCAGCTACACACTGTCACTGCCAGCGGAGGTCCTGCGACTGTAAAGTCACCTCTACTGACTACTAAGTATTAAGTCCTTTATTTGTCCAACTAATGCACACAAATTATTATAAAATTGTTAAACAGTTAAATCATTTAAACTTATAATAGTTGCTTCAACATGTTTCGGTTTATATAAACCATCATCAGGGAGCTCTTAGCCTGTGCTTCGTTAAAGTTACAATGTTGACTTCGGTTACATATCGTTATTTGGAGTTATCGGTATTGTAGCTGCATATTTTGTTCAGTCCTGTTATGCATGTGGATCGTGCACTGAGTGCACGATCCACATGCATAACAGGTTTATGTAAACCGAAACATGTTGGAGCAAGTATTGTAATTTTAAATGATTTGAACTGTTTAACAATTTTATAATAATTTGTGTGCATTAGTTGAACAAATAAAGGATTTAATACTGTCAACAAGTACGGTGCAACTACGAAGATTACTAATAACGTCTTCATCTGCACTTACTAAAGGGTTTTCTCTCTCTGCCCATAATGCTGCTTTAGAGAAAGAGAAGTGGGGCTTGCCTGGGAACCTTCTAACAATTGGATTATCTGTCTCCGCCCTCTACAATTTTAATAAAATGTCTCTAGTCCTGTTTCTTATCACTTCTTTTTCTAACTACCCACCTAGACCCTGAAGACGGAGGCAACAATTTCCTCCGAAAGGCCGAAAAATAAAAATAAAACAGAGTACGAAACCCTAAAACATGGTTAACATGCATAATTAGTAAAGTATGATTACGGTCAGTTTGGAAACCTACGTAAAATGAATTTATAAACAAAAAATATTAAATTTTGTACAATCGAAAAATCACTGTTTGAAATAAATTTCCTTGGTATACGTTTTTGTGATAACAGGAATGGGAACTTCTTGGAGAAAACTACACATCAGGCGATATTTTTAGAAAAACGTTTCAAGCTATATATTTTATCGATTTGGTAGTTTTATTCTTAAAGGAATTAGGAAATATCAAGATGAACAGCTCTTTAAAGTGAATATCAAAGTCAAAAATTCTGAGTGTATACAAAGCACATGTCTGCGTATACGAGTCAATAGACTTCACTTAAACATCCAGTCTCATGCGACACTTCACATGATTGATTCTGTAAAAGTCTTGACTGTACTGGATGATTCTGCAAAGAGTATAGAAGCATGAAACACGTGACACAATTAGTAACACATCAATGAAATATTCATGAAGCTGTTACATACCTTATTCACACGATGACTGGGAATATCCTCAGCTATTTCCGACTTCCCATTTACTGTGCACAGTGACGATATTCCTGGTTAAAGGACTTGTTGTAATTTAATACCTTATTCTCTTCTATTGTCGGTAAACAGATGACAAGACTGATTGATTACTACTAATTCTTAATAAATAAATAAATAAATAAATAAATAGAGATGATGGTGACATTGTATTCCACTCTGCATACAGTTCCAACGGGCCCATCGTTTGTGCTTAAGGTTCTAAATCATGACAGTTTTACTTCACGAAAAACCACCAAGATACAACTCAATATAAAAAATCTTAATTTCAGTAAAAATGGACAAGGTTCGTGAAAATTTTAATACAAATTTTTACACCTTCAAAGGCGGATTTTAGATAGAAGCATAACGACTACCGAACTGTCACATGACTACTGTTCCAAGAATGATATTAAATGCATTCAACATTTTAATACATGAAACAGACTTAATTTAACAAATATATTGTAAATTTGCGTTGTATATATATATATATATATATATATATATATATAGGTAAATGAAACTGATTCTTCCGCCGAAGCATGGAGACTCGGACGGCTTACGGTTTTTGATTTTCTTAACATTCTTATGTAACCCCTGGTGCTAAATCTAGAACCGAAAGACATTACTTAAAAACGTAAAATTCTAATCATTGTGTACACTAAATTGTATCCTTGATGGTTGGTTATTCAAACAGTAATGGAATATAATGCAAATATGTGGTATTTATCGTAACGATCAGGAAAACACAATTTATGTCCGCTGCTGAGACAAATATTAGAGAATGTCAGTGTCAATTTACGTACAACGTACAAGATTAAAATCGCATTCTAACATACTCTGGGATTGTAACGGAGAAGATTATCACAGTGGTTTGGCAACGATAATTCATTTCTTTATGGAGAATGATCCGAGAAAGGGACTGCTAGTGCACAGTCAAGATGCACAACATGCAATACAATTTTGCGCGACTTGAGGCTTCCGCCACGGTGTAAATGAGATCTGCGCTCTTTCGAGGTTGTACGCTGCGTTGAATGGCGGATTCTTACCGGTGTTTCGGAAGGGCTTATCGGTCCCATCTTCACGGGTCAAGCAGTTCTTCTTGGACTGCTTGAGCCGTGAAGATTGGACCGAAGGTTGGCCCGAAACGTCCGTAATTAACTACGATTCTACGATGCGCAGATCTCAATAAAATTACATTTCGCTGAATTCAAAATCATATTTCCACAATACCCAATATTAGAGGAGGGAACCCTCCTTTACAGCCTTTGTTCGTTAATGTAAGGTGCCCGCGGAAAACCTGGAGTTCGGCGGGTGATTTATGGTGAAATATTGATTGTTTTAATTGCGTTTTTTACTTTCGTCGTATTTTGTGCGCAGTAGGAGCTGGGTTTACTTGCGGTGTAGATCACCAACAACGAAACTGTTTTTCACAAATTTGCGTAATCATTTTGGTTTCTAAATAAAAGTTCACGCTTTAAATGTTTTATAACATTTTGTACCCAAACAGTACACTTACAAAATGTTCATGTGGTGAGAAAAAATTGATATTTTGTCACAAAGGGTCCAGAGATGTTACAAGTTTGAAGTCCATTACATTAAATGTTTATGAGCAATCCGTCAGTATCGGAGGGAAACTAACAATGCTATTCACAGTAATGTTGATGCTGCAAGCTATCTGCACCAACAAGTTCCAACACTATGCGCTATTTTGTACCCAATACATGTAGAACAGCCGCGATAAATAGTGCTATTAACAGCTACACTTACATTCCAACAGAATACATTTTCCCGTACATGACCACCATTGAACTGCAAGTTTTAATACAGCTGAGGCACATAATGCTGACGATAAGCCGGCAGCAAAGCCAAGCCACACGCAGGCCAGTTCATTCCTAACGACGATTCTTGCGAAACTAGTACGAGTTTCCCTAACTTAATGTTTTTATGTTACTAATATGTTAATTACATGTTAAGTAGAGTTGTTATGAGAAACTACAAATTTCCCCACGTTTTAATATGCGTTTGGTAATCAATAAACGTGTAGCATTTCTCATAATTTAAAAAGTATCCTGTCATTATCTCCGTGATCATTCAAATTCGAATATATGTATGTATGTATGTATGTATGTATGTATGTATGTATGTATGTATGTATGTATGTATGTATGTATGTATGTATGTATGTATGTATGCATGTGTGTATGTATGCATGTACGCATGTATGTATGTAGGCATGT
>Ga0123357_10009239_pt1 | contig 12423 bp, 7 predicted proteins | sample TergutEmb28metaG_FD_89873 | JGI IMG/M metagenome (GOLD analysis project Ga0123357, IMG submission 89873) | Embiratermes neotenicus P4 segment gut microbial communities from Petit-Saut dam, French Guiana - Emb289 P4 | ecosystem: Host-associated > Arthropoda: Insects > Digestive system > Gut ... | reverse complement strand
TTCACAGTTTCTGATCTGTCCCTGCACTTTCCTCAGATTTCAACGACTCTACTCTATGACATTTTCAGTAGTTATTTGGGTTGCCGGCGGCCGCATTCTATTAGAAAGGTATACAAAAACTTGTGCCCCGCTACGATAATTGCCTCAATAATGGCGGCGAATGTGTGGAAAAATAGTTTGAAGAATGTAGAATCTGATAACAATAAAATTTTATACGAAAACTTACTCGAATTTTTTACAGCGAAACGGTACTTACTTTCTGAATAAGCCTCGTACAATAATTTTACACACTTCAATAGAACTAAATCTGATAACATTTTGACTGCCATATCACATTCTCATCAGTTTTTTAAAGCAACAATTCAACTCTGCCTAGGTCGCCTTACTTTTATTTCTCTAGATCACACACAATTAGACACACACGCACACACACTTCTGGCAGGACTCTTCTGCACGAGTATTCAGTTCGTCGCAGAGGTTGCTGCCTACACTCAGCGAAACTGACAACAGCAATCCCAACAACAGAGCGGCTGCAGACCTAAACCATATTGGGCACAATCACCGGGATCGGCTACAGGAATATTAATGCTGTATATTTTCTGCGTCTTATAACTGCATGAAAAGTACCTGTAAAAATTATTTTTATTTTGTGTTTACGTAAAAACTTTTAAAAATTCCGCGTATTCCGTTTACCAAATGCCCGCTGCTTCCATTCGGTATCCCCGTTACAAAGAGTAATCTACCAACACGTGCCAAGTTGTAGTGTTAGTTACTAGCACAGAGTACCGTTCCGTGTGTTACTTAAAAAAACACAAAATGCACGGTGCAACGATAAAGACCGATGTTTGTACTGCCACATAGCATTTTCCCCAGTTCAGTTGTACGTATTGTCCTACAGAATTTTTTCCAGTTCAGATGATTGAATTTCCACACAGCACTGTTCCAAAATTCAGATGTTCGTATTTCCACACAACATTTTTCCACAATTCAGAAATTTGTGTTGCCACACGTCACGTTTCCCGGTATTCAAATTTTTTATTACAGTACAGTTCTTTACCAAATTCAGATGTTTGTATCGCCACACAGTACGTTTTTCACATAGCCCCTGTTGTAAAAAGGGGGCAGTCCACAACATATCAACTGTACATGGAAATCAAAAAGGTGATCTGTTTTACCAAAACAAATGCTTTGACGGTTAAGATATTCCACACACAAAGGTTATTCTTGAAGATGAAGTTGTCATTTTTTACGTGTCAAAGAGGACCAATAGGAGAATGATTCGCTGCACGTAACTCAATTTATCTTAAAGTGGCAGTTAGTCCCTTTACATAACAAAGGCGATACTCAAGTATCTGTATTGTCACACGGTATATTTTGCAAATATTTTGGGTGTTATTCAAGCAATTTAATCACCACCTACCCAATCCTAGGTTAGACTGTCTTCCGATAGTACATTAGACAATGAATAAGTTCATAATTCAAACAAATTCAAGTGGGGGGGGGATTCTAGTGGGGATTCAGTGTAAATACGTGAAGTGACGTGAACTGACGTGACTTAAGTGAAGTGAAGTGTGTTACGTTGACGTTCTTGGGGATAAACGTGTTATGTACATTAGGGTGATTTTGTACAGAGGGTACGTGATTATATTTTGACTATTTCATTTGGGTATGTCTTGTTCTGTGGTTGTTTTAACTTGTTTCGTAATGTGTGGGTGTGTGTATATGTGGGTTTTGTAATGTGTGGATGTTTTGGTTAATATGTGTACTTGTATTTACTGTGTTTTGTATTGTTTCGTTTATGTATATTTATTCTTATTTGTTTCGTCCGTACTAGTGTAAGGACTACTGCCACGGGGTAAAAACCCAATTGCAGTTAGTAATAATAATAATAAAAATAATAAATAGGCAAGTTCTTCAGAGAGGGCGCAAAATTAATCTATTCTTTAATTTCGTCTTGTTCAGTGACGTTGCTTTTCTCGTCATTAACGCTGAAGTTTTCTTTAGCAACCGTAGCTGAAGGCAATCGAGAAGCATCCAAAGCAATGTATTAAAACTAAATGAATAATTTAAATTTATAAAGAATATAATAAAGCATAAGTTATGTCAAACGTTCAATAAAGCACAGTTTTGAAACCGCGATCCTAGGGTCAACATCTGTCCCTAAAGTAACCCTCAGCACTTCCAAGTAACTGTTCCTTTGCGTGTTCTATAAGACGAGAGTATTGTCCGTGGGCGTAATTGGGCACGCGGCCAAGGAGACACAATGGAGTGTGGAAATACTGTCCCAATCACTTTCTGATTTCTTAACCACGACAAAAGAGGGAAATTTTTCGTCACCTCAACGCAGCGGCTTCTTTGTCCCGGGGCAATAGATCTCAGTATGCTCTGAGTAATAAGCCGGATGGGTTGTACAGATGCCTACGCATCGTGGAGAATCAGAAAAAATGTTACATCTTCCGGGATTCAAACTCGAATTCCTGTGCCACGACTCAGATATGCCGGTCCCTTGCTTGTTATATAAATTATAATAATTTTTACATTACGGTGATTGAATTAAGGATGACCCTCAGAAATGTAACCCTTTGCTTTACATGAGCACAAATGACGATTTTAAGCCGTTGCCCTTCTCTATTAATATATCCCTCACAGATTTCGAAGGCCGACTTTGGAAGATAAATTATACTGAATACTTTCTAATAGTCTTCGCTAATATGAAGTCTGCTCAAGTGGTTCCTTTGAGATTACGCCTTAATTTATATATAAATCGATATTTAAATTCTAATACTCTTCCCCGAACTTTAATTTCCTCCTTAAAAGTGTATAAGAAAAATTAGATAATTAATCTGAGAACCATATTAGATGAGACGGTAATACATCACGGCCGAATGCGGTTGCTGCCAAGCTAAAGTGGAAAATCTAATTCATCACCGAATGCAGGTCTTCAGAAGTGATGGAGAGTAAATGCAGCATATGAGAGCAGAACATGTGTGCCAGGTTTGTAAAATGCCTATGAATATTTCTTCTTCTTGTCTGCTTATCAGAGGCCGTCCAGTGCCTCAGACAGTTTATCGCCACGCAGGTCCGGACTTCAAATCACAACACTTCATTTGGGATTTGTTTTGCAAGAAGCGACACTGGTACAGGTTCTTTCCGTAGAACTTCGATTTTAATTGCAATAATCAACCCAAAAATATTCCATATTCTTTCAATTACCCTCGACCTGATATAAGCTAGAACCTGATAAGGTTGTTAAATACAGTACATAGATTTTAGATATTAGGCTGTCTGTCTTATTCTAGTTTAAAATAAACTTGATACTAAAACATTTAGACGTTTGGTAGGATTACTTGCACATTGTACCTTAAGAGAAGGAAGCCGACATACATCCTTACAGCAAGTGACATCAGAATCCATGATGTCAGCTGTCGAAGCATGCGACACAGTCCACGGTGCCACTTTGTCCATTTATGCGATACAGCACCTTTGGAAATATTCATCGCACTTTTAGGCATCTGTACCACGCATTGAAAAAGAAGTTGTAAAACTGCGTAACATTTCTGGTGTTTTCCATCTGTTACTGTATTAATTTTTAATTATTAGTATTAACAATTGATGCTGACTCACAGGTATGGTACAACTGATGATCCTGAGCAAGTACATTGATGAATGTCAATATTGTATTTAAATGTGTTTCCACTTCTTACACAAAAACAAATCGACTCAAATCATGTGAATTGTGGATATGGTAGGTAACTAAGACTACCATAAACTATTTCCCTCCAAAAAAGTATTAATTACTTGGAAGTATTCACTATTAATTGATATTTTCATATTAGCAACATGTCGGAAATAACCTCTATACTGAATGTAAAAGCAATCAACATTAAAGTCTCCCATTTTAATCTTAATTATATACATTAAAATAAAATTACACATTTAAACACTTGATATTTTATTTGATACATGTTTAAGGTAGCATTGAATGGAACACTACTTAAAAAGAACATAACAAATTCTTTGAAAGCAATCTAAATGCCATCAATAATTTATTTTATTGTGGGAGGATATTCGAACCCATTTTTAATACCTCAACTTTTACGTTTGGCCATGTGTATATAGCTTTAATTCTATTATCTTGAAAACAGTGAAAAACAGGAAGTATTGAATATAAAATATATGACGTATTGTTTGATAGAACTTTTGTTCGAAATGTGACGGTCCTCAGGAGTTACAAGTGTGTAAAGAAGTGGTTTCTACGTAAAGAACTACGACAGGAACATCTTCCCATAAATTCTAACATTTTTAAATATTTGTACATATTGTTGTAAGTGAGTTGCGAAATTTTAGACAATTTTAGTAGATACCACGAAGCACTACAAAGATCGAAAATATACGAAGTAAATATAATGGTAAATATAGCACGAAAAAAGGTTGAAACATATAAGAATTCGAGGAAGAAAAAGGAATTCGGAATTCAAAGAATAGAAGAATGGGTGTTTACAAGATAGACTGATTGAACTCTGTGTTTCATTTGGGATTACTAAGTTGCAGGAATTTACCCAATGTCTCTTACTCAATAAAGAAAAAATGTTTCAGATATTGGACCTCTTCCTTCGTCAGGTGAAAGGGTAGGGGGGCACTTCCCAAGTACTGTCTATTGTGTTCTTTTAAATATGAGAAGAGGGGCAGAGTTACGAAATCCCGTTAAAGTACCACAGCCCGAAACATTTAGTGCAGAACGTAGTGTCAAGGTTAGAACGATGCAGCTGTCCAAATCAAACGGATATATTAACACTCTTGGGAAAAAGAGTTGTGGTTTAAAGAAAATAAGAATAACAACAAAATAATATCTCACAATTTTATATCTACGTTTCAATGTCCTAATAACGTATTTAACTCTCTGCGTAGCTGATCCGTTTTCCTAGTTACAAGTCCCTTCTGACGTACATAATTTCCTTCAGGCTGCAGTCAGTACAACATGCGTTAGTAGCACAAAATTCAGTCTCTGAACGTGACAGACAAACTTTAAGACAAGTGAGCTACAGTCTATTAAGTTCTCAACTAACTTCAAGGTAGAGGGTACGTTTGAGCAGCTGTTAATTATTCAGTGCATCAAGACATCGAATTTGTTAAGCAACCCGAAATATCGGTATCACATGTTGACTCGCATTTATTATCAACTAAGTTAGCAATAAATACACGTCAGCATTTCAATGACACTGAATATAGCCTATACAATATCAGTATCACACCTCATACACTTCGTGGCATCTACACCACCGTCTAAATCCAGTTCAGTATTAAAATAAATAAGAATTTTGAACTGTGAGAAGTCTGTGAGATTTAAAACCGCTACGACCATGACTATACAGATAACTGTCTAATGAGAAGTGAAGCTGTGAAATGTGGTGTTACGTGTACAGTGTGTTGTTGGGGGGAACATACTGCCTCTGCCACCATGGAATGTGAACTACGTCATGCTGTAAGTAGACGGTTTCTCTTAAACTTTTGAACGTGTCTATTAGAATACACGACAACAAATCCCATAATCCATCTTTATAGAAATCATCTCTTCCTCTGATATTCTCCAGGCAAATAAAGGAATTCCTTCTTTCCAATGTGACAAACGACACCCAGCCCAATGCTTCCGTTTCCCGTTCGAATCATGACACAGAGTCCAAGAATTTCCTATTTCACTTGTAAGGCACAACACGCAGCACCGAAATCTCTTACTTCCCATTTGATTCACGACACAAAACCCAAGAATTTCATGTCTCCTGCTCAATGAATGAGACACGGCCCAATAAATTAATCTCTGTAAGGAACTCCGAAAGAGGAATAAACTTTATGGTGCCTCTCTTCGAATCTTTTTCTCCATGCGCTATTACTTTACATTCTTCACTTCCAAATATGTGTTCTATACCGTCTATTCTCAGACGCTATCATTGTCTATGTGACATAGGTGTATATGCATTTGGCTTTTCTTGTCGTCTTGTTTTGTGTTAAAGCTTGCTCTACCTCCGTCGTCAAGATAAATACATACATTATGAAACCTGATGACAGAAGTAGAGTCAGAGGTCGAAACGTTGTGTAATTTAAGAAAAATACCAGATGGCCCATTGAAACACTGTTGTCACCAAAAAGCCACAATATCGTTTGAAACCTTTAGTCCTATCTTATTGTCATTCTCTGTACATTCCTCAACACAAGAGACTACTTTAGTCTAAAGAAAGAGGTCCAATTACACTTGCGTGCTACAAACTGACGGCGTGTGAAGATCAGAAGCTAAAACAAGGGGGTAAGATACGGTGTAATTTACCTTAACTGCAAAGAAACGAAGCACTTTGTGCCTTAACCTTCAAAATATCTCCTTCTCTATTTTGGAAAGCACGGATATTTTCTATGCCAGTCAAGTTTTTGCTAAAATTTAGTTTACCATTTAAGATATAATTTAATAAAACCATCACTAAATATGTAGGAACTTGCGAACCGATATACTAACGACGGTATCCCTGCTTTAAACAAATTTTGGAATTCACGAACGTGGGAATTATTTTGTCTAGGAACAAAGGACTGTCGCTGACATTGAGGGAGGAAAGGGAGCTGGGGGTGTTTGAGAACAAGGTGTTGAGGAGAATATTTGTACCTAGGAGAGACGAGCTAACGGAGGAATGGAGGAGATTGCATAACGAGGAGCTAAATGATCTGTACTCCTCACCCAATATTGTGCGGGTGATAAAATCGAGAAGAATGAGACGGGCTGGGCATGTGGCGCGTATAGGTGAGAAGAGGGGGTGTATAGGGTCTTGGTGGGGAAACCGGAGGGAAAGAACCGCTGGAGAGACCTAGGCGTAGATGGTTGGATATTAGGATGAATCTCCAGGAGGTGGGATGTGAGTATATGGACTGGATTGGGTTGGCCCAGGATAGGGACAGGTGGCGGACGCTTGTGAGTGCGGTAATGAACCTTCGGGTTTCGTGATATGCGAGGAATTTGACTAGCTGTAAACCAGTTAGCTTCTCAAGAAGGACTCTGCACTATGGAGTAAGTAAGGAACAAAGGACTGTACCGTGACTTTAGTGTATGTGTCATTCAGACGCTTCAAATATTATACTACGTTCAAGAGATGTTATTTGTATAGGGAAATACACATCTATACATTACCTGGACTAAGGTACAGGGTTTTCTTTAATTACAAAAATTACAGACCTGTCATCATAACGGATCTTTTGAACTTTACGAGAATTCTTTATGTTTCCTTGCAAAATATGGAAGTGTACTTCCACATTTTCACGGATCTGTCCATACAGATAATTGTCTTATGAGATATGACTTTTTGTACTCTTGTACCAATGTACTGTAACTTGCCACAGGTTCCTCTTAAATGTCTCTACACTTCTACCAGACTATACGATACTACACCCCAGAAGCGACTAATCTTCGAAATAAAAGTTTGGTATTTTAAAGAACAGAAGTATGTTCTTGTATTCTTGTGTTCTTTCAGAAGCTGTTGAGTGAGCTGTCCCATTTCCACTGAACTCGGAATGAAAATCATGAGAGTGGAAGATGCCCTTATAGCTGGGTTTTTAAATTCACCTCGCATCTGTCTATCGATTACAGACTGGGTGATATAGAATATAGGACGAGATAATGGAAACGATTCTGTTCTTCCTGTTTGCATAGGCTCGTTCTGTATTTGGTATCAAACTCACGCGATAGAAGATGGCCGTACCCTGTGTTGTAACGTCGAATTGTCTGGCAAAAATTCACCGATATTAGGAGAAATGTACTGTCTTCATTTTGGGCGCTATCGAAAAATTGCGGAATTCAACTATGGGCTTCGTCACTTCTGTTTGTTTGACCGTCCGTCTGTCTCTGTCCGCATGGAACAACTAGGATTTTCATTAAATTTGTGGTTTGAATATTTTTCGACAACAAATCGAGAAAATTCAAATTCCACTAAAATCTGACAAGAATAACGGGTACTTTATATGAAGACTTCTATACATTTATGGTATCTCGCTGAATTCTTTTTAGAATGAGAAATGTAAATTTTAGAAGTGTGAAATTTTAGATTATGAAACGGTGCAGACTGCTATGTGGATATCAGCGTTTCGAAAAAAAATCTACTGCCATCTTCAACAGACTGCATCCTGCAATTGAGTTGAAGTATGCGGTACTTTTTCTCCGAAAGTTTCGGACACACCTAACAGATTACACAGTTTCATAACCCGGAAGACCGCAACATGTACTGCATCTTCACAGTTATAGATACTTTCATGTCTCATGCCAAGGTAGTACCCTAAAACTGTAAACATAAGGTTTTTCTGCTTGTTCCAGAAGAAGTAAGAAAAGAAGGGTCAAAATTGTATCTGGAAAACAGACAGATTTTAGGCTACCTAAGGTAAAAGAACGCTACACTTCAATTTAGGGAGCATCGTTAAATTTATACGAAGTTCAGATTAACAATTTAAGAATTTTTGTGTTGTCGTTATAGTCCATCAAGTGCTATAATGTACATACGTGTATCAGCGGAAGGTTTACTATGAAAATCATAGCTAGACATGGAATTTGCCAAGTTTTGCCGTTGAAATTCAAAATGGCTTAATTCTAGTAACAGCACAGTACCTGAAAACTGGCTGCAAATTTTCTTCGGTATCTCTTCATATTTCTAATGTTAGTTAAGTACAAACCTACCATCTCACAGTGTGTACTGCATAACTTTGTCACGTAAACAATCGATGGTCACTTCTAAAAACTTCTGACAATGGTGTATTAATATTTATGGGTTTCCGAACTTTGTCCGTTTGCCAAAATTAGGAACAGATGAAAAGTTTACGAAGCAAATTACTCGGTTTGATCCCATGGAAAAGCTTATCTTATTCAACCTATCACATTTAACTAAGGAAATAAGCAGATCAAATTTCCGAAATATTCTGTTCTGAATACCATACGATTTACCAACTTCAAAAATCCGCTAATATTACGTGTAATTTACCCTTGACATAAACATCTAGACGTGTTTTATTCGATGATCTCGAACCACCCCTCCTCCCCCCTCCAGTTTCATTTCCGATGATCCACTGACATAAGTATCTCCTTTTAGTGGGCCATGTAACGTAGAAGCCTCTCCACCTTTATACTTAAAGACTCTAACATATTCAATTAAAAAAAAAAAAATTGTCTGTGTGTGTGTGTGTGTGTGTGTGTGTGTGTGTGGAATGTTATACGAAAGACAAAGTATAAAAACTCAGCATTAATAAACTAAGGACTCGGGCCGTTTTCTCCAGCTTCTCGCCACGGAATCCCGGGTTCAATCCCAGGGCAGGGCACGTAGGATATTTACAGGGGAAAAAAGAAACATTGGGACAGGTACTTCTTCTAACATTTCTGTTCCAACTGCCGACAATAATTCCACCAATATTCAATATTCATTCATCTCTCACCCAGGGGATGGACAATGCGTCCATTAGGGACCGCAGTTCCGCTGCGACATGGTGTCAACCAAACACTAGAAAGAAATAATACCAAGCCAACCTCCCATTATTATAACAGCATCCGAGGCTAGATGAAGGAACATTCAGAATACAGGAAGCAAATTCTCTCGTTTTGTTCTGATATTTTCATTCAGTGCATCAGCCGGTATGAGGTAAGTAAACAAACGCCTGTGTGCTACATGGGTCGGACAGAATAGTGATATGCAGCTCGACGCAGCAGCACGGGAGGTATTGGACCATGGCGCAACACCGTTCGCGTCAAGGCAAATTGACCGATGCGTGGTGAAATTTCCCATGGGAAAGGATAGAATAGCACAGCAGGATAATAAAGAGAGAGAGAAAGAGAGTGGGGGAGGGGGCAGCAGCATAGCCTAGTCAGCTACATCCAACTAACCCTAATTTTAATCTCGTCCTACATCCAGTTTCATTCCCTGCCGAAACTTTCCTGCCTTCAAAGGTTTCTCCTCTAATGACCGATATTCGTTACATGTCACGTTAATAAACAGAAAATTGTTGTGAACAAGTACAAAATATTGTGAGATTTCAGAATCTCACAGCATTCAGTAGGAAGATTACCGTCCTCTTGGCTGTAACTACACTAGTTTTATAGGGAAACACCAAGGATTTGTCTGAATTTTCTGCCCTCATTTTCCGGTTAAAAGAGTTTAGTTTCACTTCTAATGCGAAGGTCCAGCACGTTGATAATCCAAACCACTGGAAGTTTCGTACCTGTCTACCAGACTATACGTTGTCAAAATGAAATGACCTTACTCTTAAAAGCACAAATCATAATGATTATGACATAAGCCAACGCTATTTTGGCTGCAGAATACACAGACTTGTAACTAAGTGGACGTTAAGACGGTCACCCTCGATAAGCAAACAGTCTATCAGCTACTCTACAAATTTGTCGTGCGACTCACCAGACGCCTGATATCAGCTAAGAAATACTGACACACGAAGACAGAAGATAAAAGATGCATAATTAATAAGTTACTGTTGCCTTAAGCAGCACATTATCACTCGGTAAAAGGGTTTAAAAAAAAAAGTACCACGTTCTTTCTGGCCAAGTCGACAGTATTGTACTACATATATAGGGCTGCTGATAAGTCCTTAGCCCGACCAGAAAAGAAATAAGCTAATGTTTCTGTCAGAATTTCGTGAATTTCCTTCGGTGCCTTGCCTTGCAGGAAAAAAACCTGATGACAGCTCGCGCCTCTATGTTGTTGAAATCGCGCGGCTCCCTGACATGCTTCCAAGCTTGTTTCCTTCCTAATCGGGCTAAGGACCTATTAGCACCTCTGTACAGCAGCAAGCTTTCGTTCAGTGGTATTTTTGTATAAAGGTGAACAGACGCGAACGTAGCGCATCGTATTAGTGTTGTAGCATGCAACTGGATCACGGCACCGACGAAGAAGGGGAGTCGCTGACGAAAGCAGAATTTGCAAATATAACTTGTGCCGCACGCCCTTCTTTACTGAAACTGTAGGTACAGCACGTTTAGTCTTATCTGTCAGAGAAACATTTCTGGAATGAAAATATATATCAGGCACAATTACAACAAAGAACATGAAGGGGCATGGAAAATAAACTCAGCCACCTGAAAGCTTCTTTGATCGGTCGAAGAAATCCCTTTATGAAACAATCCCGTCATAACGAATCAATGTTTATGCTGTGTATTGGCGGAAATAATGGCGAAGAAAGAAACCCTTCAGCTTGAATTTGTGAAGCGTTACTTGTTAGCTGTAGCTAAACAGGTGTGCTAAAATAAGAAAAGAGGTTTTGAATACGTCAACTTCCATGCCCGAAATTTGAAGGGCGTATACAACCAAACCCCCACGTACGCAATTTTAAGTTACGCAGTTTCAGCCTTATGCATTTTTACAGAAAGTAAAGTGAAATTATAAAATTTTTAAAATTCTTTCCTCAAGGGAATGAAAATGCGTTGAGAAGGTAGCGAAAGAATACTGCTGGGCGATAACACAGGCGGCCGGGCGTTCATGCTGCTGCCGTTCAGGTTCCAGATTGCTGCAGCTTGGATTTCAACTGCGCACCCTTCAGTATATATATATATACTGGTAGCTGACCGACTGTGTACTCAAATCCGCAAAATTAAACTTGCGCCAGAACTCCGGAAAGTAACTACTGCGAACTCGAGGAATGTCTGTACATTAAATGAGAATAAATTTGTTTCGACAACCTACATTTTCTTACCATGCGCTCCCAGTTGATTAAAGCAGTGGCATTCACAGACACTGCACCGTTTCCGGTGCTTATCGTGGCATTATATAGAACTGAGACAATCAGTCAAATACACAACATACATTTTTTGCACGTCAAAGCATTCGTGGCATTGATAGCGCCTGTCGTTGCTCTGTAGTTCAGGCATCTTTCAAGGCATTATGACTGGCCGACATTTGTTTCTGAAAATAAAGGGCATGCACGTTCCTTTAGATTTGTACTGAGACAAAACTGAAAAACCTGACAATTCTTGCAGAAATTTGGGGGGGGGGGGGGCGCAGGGGAAGGAATCTGAAAGGAATGCATGTGCCTGCCTGCTGAAAATGTAATGGCATTTTATTTATTCTTTCAGTAAGTGTTACTACGCTGCAAATTACTTTCATACGAGACGAAAAATATGTGGATGACCTGACTTTAACCGTCAACTATATTCATGGGCGCACCCAACGAAGCGAAGGGCTGAAGCCCAGCAGCTCCCCACAAAGCAAAATTTAAAATATACAGATTTTGTAGACATAATATCACGGGTTTTACGTAATTTACGCTTCAACCAAAATCAGCCACTGAAATCAGCTGACGACTGACATTGGAATATTAAAAAATATATAAACTTAGGAATACGTTTCTTTTTTTTTTTCTTTTTTTTTTTTTTTTTTTTTTTTTTTTTTTTTTTTTTTATATTTT
>Ga0123357_10009238_pt1 | contig 12423 bp, 6 predicted proteins | sample TergutEmb28metaG_FD_89873 | JGI IMG/M metagenome (GOLD analysis project Ga0123357, IMG submission 89873) | Embiratermes neotenicus P4 segment gut microbial communities from Petit-Saut dam, French Guiana - Emb289 P4 | ecosystem: Host-associated > Arthropoda: Insects > Digestive system > Gut ... | reverse complement strand
CAACACACAAGTCGCAAGCTCCTGAGGATGGATGTATTAACATCCGAAACATGTTGAGCATTATATAAAGAAATAATAAAGCAAGTGACATCAAGTTGGTCTCTCTTTACTCAACTATCAAGACGATGCACGGTCCAATAAACATAAGATTCGCAGATACAAATGTATCAAGCAAACGAGGTGTTTGTAAATGATGAGATTTTACACAACCCTACAGCACATTTAATCCCAACGCTACTAATTATATGTTAGTTTTCCACAAACAAAGCTAATTAACACTCATTGTAATGGCATTTCAAAGCATAGTATAAGATGTTATTTTCTGACATTTCATATGTTTTGAAACTTCTTTATGCAAAAAATATGAAAAACAAATTCCTACAAATTATTTATTGTTCTAAGTGGCTACACGAAGTTTTGACTTTTTAAAAAATGGCTATAATCCAAACTGTCAAAATGGACAAACTTTACCTTTATCTCCAAAATTCACATGGGTAGCCACAATTACATATATCTAATGACTAATTGCTGTCACAGCAGAGTTCTGGAATGTTCAGACATATCAACCATACTGCACATAACCTACATTTTCCCTCATTTTCCAGGTCCTAGCACTTACAAGGCAAGGAGATCCAAGAGTTTGTTTGGTGTATTCGAATCAGGGCGCAGAGGGGGGCTCATGACGTGGGCAGCTGCATGCTGCCAGCATCTGTTCCACTGGTGTGTCCCATCTGTGCCCAGTGAAGCAGCTATTGTCTCTCCAAACACCACCTGTCCCTGACCCCGCTTCTGCTTTATCACATCCCCTGCTGACTTGCTCATCACATGCACCACATATATGGGAGCATCCACCTGTGTGTGTCAACATAGTGACCCTCAGCTCATGCTGTTACAATTATCTCAAAATAATGTATGTCAGTGTTTCAAGATGGGAGTGTACAAGAGTTCCTCAGAAGTGTTTTAGCATAGTTCATGTGATAAATTAAAAACAGAAAGTTAAAAACATCATTAGTTTAGCTCTCCATTCTTCCGCAACATGGTGCCAGGTCACCGGGTGATATGTGCCTGACGCTTCAAGACAAGACCACTATAATGTCTCAAAATAACATGCAATATTCATCCAGGGACACAATGTCACTGCCTGGAAGAATAAGCAATTCAACTGCACTCCCATGAGAGCTGAATAACTCACATTATTCATTTAATTTCATAGTACAGAGCATTCCTTAAACATTTTATAAATGCCAAACTGCTCTATTTCTTGCTGTTACAGAAACCAAAATTTCATCATCATCACTATCAACTTGTCCTGAGGCAGTTATACCTAAATCAAGTTCCCATCCTACAAACCTAACTCAATGAGGTTTGAGGTTCCCACAATAGAGACCACAAAAATTACTGTTTTCTTGGATGTGACACTGTGTAGTTTGGTACAGAGGAACCATACATTTTAGAGGAATTTGCTGCTGCCTTCTTCAAGGCAAAAGCACACACCACCCTGAAAATGGAGACACAACATTTCCCCAAAACACTGGTACCTATTTTCCAAACTAAATGGAGTCACATCACACCCCAAAATGAAGTAACTTTCTAGTTCTCTGAAAGAAAGTTTTTAATGTAACTAACTCATATGACATGCCTGCTCTCCAACTGCCCTCCCACTGGGGTTTCATGCATATTTCTTTCTTCATGACTGAAATATACCTGTACAGATATCCAACTTCGAGATTTAGTTATTATAACTAAGCTATTTCAGTACACAGTCAGACCCCAGTATAGAGCTCACGAATGTCTGTGAACAGAAATTCTCTGATACCCAGTATTTTAATTTATGGCTACCCTTGATATACACTGTAGTGCTATGTCAGGGTTTGAATGTAATTTTCTTCACTCCCCTGCTAACTCTTCCATTCAAGACCTTTTCACTTTCCTTGACACTCTGTTCTCAAGCACCTCAATCTTGCAAGAAATATCAAGCTTCCAGTCTAAATCAGATGACAAAAAGTAAAATTTTCTGCATGTTTCAAGAAAAATAAATCTGGAAAATTCCTAGATGAATGGTAAATAAACGTAAGTACCCTTGAGACAATTTTTTTTTTAAATGTTTTTGCTGCAGCATGCTTTGGCTGAATGCAAGCATCTTCATGCACACCGTAACTCATATGTTGAACAGACCACTTAATGCAGTGCCAACTTGAGTAATGGTTGGATCCCACATTATTACACCAATGTGCGATAAAATTAAAATTATTAATAATCTGCATATCATCCCAAACTGTATTCTACTGTTACATGATGTGATAACCGCAAAACCTAAATACTCATCCTGAATGCTGTCTCAAATAGCTGTTTAATAACTGTAAATTTTGCATTATTAATGTGCTAATTAGTCTATACCTTTGTTTATCTTCAATAATTTGCTTGCTCCCCAATACTTTAATTGTCATTTTTTAAGAACTTCATATTTTTGTAAAATGAACTAAAACACATATAGGCTTATAGTTTTCCTATGTTTATTTCTATGTGAATGGCTTCATCAACACACACTTATATTTTCAGCTCATATATGAACATGGTGGATAAAACAAGTCTATATATTCCACACAATTCCAGTCCCTGTGGACAAATAAATAAATACTGGAACATACTAAAACAGAAATATAGTGAGAATAAAGTATCTACTTGTTTTAGACCTATGTGAAATTGGAAATTTACGAGGCAAATATCAAATAATATAGTTTTAAAAGCAGGTTTAGAAACCTTAGTATTATTCATATTTCATGCAATCAGTATGTTATTCATATAACTTCAACGTAATGCACTTCCAGTTAACAAATGCATACTGTATTATCCTATGGTATACACCACCCTGCATGTTTTGGTTTACATACGCCATTCTCAGGGAGAATCTAAAACAAAGGATTTCTCAATGAAGCACACAGGATAAGAACTCCTTTGTGTTTGATTCTCCCTCTTCAATTTCACCTGAAGCTCAATTTTCATTGTCGCTATCATCTTGTTATAAGAGTGAAATTAATTGATGGGCAGATTTACACTGCTGAGGAAACAAGTGTTCTAAAAAATGAAACTTTTCAGAAATATAATATGTGGCACTTTATGAAGTAGGCACCCACTGTTCAGAGGTATATTCCTCTTCCACCATCACGAAACACTCCAGTCATTAGACTGAATTTACACCTTCTAAGTGTCTATTAACATTACTACTACCTGCACTAGTATGGTCTTTTGTCAAATGACAATACTCCATAGGACACATTACCCAACTATATGGGTAAAGAAGACTGCACATCTTTCAAATTGATCATATCATTTCCATAAAAGGCAGAATTATATTCTGTGGATGCAATATAATGGGGATGCAAGAAGTCATAGGAACTATGAAAAATAGCCCTAAAGAAACAGAAAACTGATATAAAGGAGCAAAATTTCATACTGAGAAATTCACCTCTTCATTGACTCAAGGCTAACTCATCCACAATGAATATCTGCAACTGTCACCATTCCAAATGAAAATTTAAATTCAAAACTGATTCCATATTTTGGTAATGGCATTTCTTTGACATCAATGGATCTGTTGTCATAATTCTGAGCATTACAGTCTCAACTCAATGAACAAGGTACACCTATATATGGTGAAGTTGATATTAACATAGGAGATGCTTAATTACATGCCAAGTTTTTAAGTATATATTAAAATAACCCTTGCATAGCTTGATATTACAATAGCAACACCTACTGCAGCACAACCTACATAATTTAAATCTTTAATGCCAAAAAGAAGTTTATAAAGATAATATATCCAATGCGATCTATCTCATAAAATATGGCTTAAGCTACAGCACAATCACATCCTCCATTAAAGAACAATGTCCTTAATTTTATCAAAAATGATACATGCCTGAACTTTACACACCATTCACTGCCTGAGGACAAGTGAGAGCAGACAACACACCTCATTCAGTGAAGCTTAACAGAATATTGATGGCTTGAAATTTTACCAAACATTCATCACTCCAAGGATGGGTACCTTACACAAAACTAGTGGTACACCTACTAGTACAATGGGTGAGATTTATGAATGTCGCAGCAGTGACTGCACGATGTCACCAGACTGCACCACAAAACAACATATATGGATTCATAAGCCCACACCAAAAGCAAAATTTGGAAATAAAACTATTTATTGCAGTTTCTAATTGTACCACAATAGAATAGAGGAATGAAACAAAAAACTTTTTTTTCTGACAGCAGAACAATCTTTGGTTTCTGCAAAATATAGGAAAGCTTTGGCTAGTATCCTCAAAGCATCCATGGTAGGATGTTTTTATATAGGTCCATGTCACACATTTGTACACTATATGTAAAACATTGGCTATGATACTTCTGAACACACGCATATAAATGGAAAAATAAGGCATTCCAAACCTTCCAACATAAATAATAAAGCCATATTGAGAAAGTACTGTAACATAAGTCACTTGTAACTAGGCAAGGAAAATGGGCAGAATTTTCTTTTATCTGTAAGTGGAAACAGTGTCACTGTGTCTTAAAAAGTTGACAACTGAAGAGCCATGTCAAGATGACAGTCTTTTGGGATATGATGCCACAGTCTGGCATATAGGTGTGAACAAAGTGGAGAAAACAGTTGTCTCCAATCACAGAAGCTCACAGTCTTGACAATCATTGTCATGAGAACCCCATGTGTAACATGAAGAGGTCCCCAATGAAGAATGACTAAGGGTTTTATGCATGTCCATTCTGTAAACCATACAATTCTCGGTTTTTTTTTTTTTTTGACATGTTTGGAACCATACTTTAAGTAAGACTTAGTACTCCTGCTGTCATCTAGATGTAAATGGGTTACTTAACATTCATTCAAATCTGCAGCCCTAATAGAAATGTGTCTCACCATCTTTGTACAACTCTACATAGCACTTTTTTTTTTAATTAGCCACAGCACTTAATTTATCAGAAAACAGTAGAAAACTACTCAGAACATCTGGCAACACAAGTGATCAAAGTTCATCAGTACTATGTGGGAATTATAGGACAAAAGCTATACCAAACATGCCCCAAACCATGCAATTTACCACACCACCAGACAAGCTAACAGGAGCATTACCTGGCAGTTAACATGTTGATATCACCCCCATAATAAAGCTCAAAGTCATAACCGACCTCATCTTCAATGAGTTATGTTCAACACTGTGACTGCAGGGAACACTTGGGCAATCAGTGGTATAGCTAGGGTTCTGGCACCTGAGGCAAGTACCACAATAACAGAAATTACAGAAATTAAGAACTTTAAAAAAATTATAATTGGTTACTGAATTTTCTTTCATTTAGTTTAATAACTTGAAATTTGTTCAGCGCAAGTCAATTTTTTTATTTATAATACTCATTCTTCCACCCCTTTGGATCAACCACCTAGGGCAACCTTGCCGCTCACCCCTCACCCCTCACCCCCAAGCTATGCCCCTGTGTGCAATTAACTGTTTATGAGAAGCTGCAACAAAGTACAGGGAACAGAAGCACCGAAACACTTAATTCATGCAAAATACCACAGTGCAGACTGCAAATTGTGGCAAATTAATATGTGCTGAAGCAGGAGTTGTGGATCACCTTTATACAAAACATAACTGTGAGACAATAAGCAAGATACTAAGGAATGAGGAAAGTGCAACTCATACTCCTACAACAAAAATGAAACAGAACTTACAATTACAGTCAAGATCTTGAAAATTTTACAGTTGACAAGTCCACAGATGCATAATCAAGAACTTCAGAATGACATTCCCAGCATCAATTATACATAAACTATACAAATCAATGTTAATCTGCATAACAAATTATTAAGTGCATAATTTTGCACAGTATCTTACAGAAGTACTTATGACCAATTCACTTTGAAGAGATGAACGTATATAAAAAGAATCAAAAACAGGTTTAAATTCACTGTATTCTTTACAATACATGCATGTTTGGTCTCCCAAAAAGGCCAAGAACAAGACACACTTACATCAAATCATTTTTATTTCAAGTAATTTTGCACCTCTGAATTCTGATTTTACATTTTGTCACTACAGAGGCAAGGGAAGCATTAGCTACAACGAGAGAAAAGACTACAATTCATTGCCTCAAACATACTAAAACCGAAAATGATTTCTGCATTATTTTTTGGTTTCCACAATACTGTGAGCCAGTGTATAGAAATTGCGATGGTCCTAAAGTGAAGGACTTATTTATAGCAAGGTAACAGTACTGGTTCATTTTAAACCCTTATCCCTCCAACTGCTGAAGGAAACCGAAAAGCCTAAAGGTTCTATTTTCAGTTCTGTAACAACTGATCTCGAAAGTAATGTCAATAATGAAAGTATAATGACAACGAATCCACAACTGAAACTCAATGCATGTCACATACACCTTGACATTACTGTTCAGTGAAAGAACAAGCAATTCAAGAGATATGTCTGAAAATGAGATGCCTGAGAGTCTTAAATCTGAGATACTTGAGTCTTGAATCTGAGATGCCTGATAATGAAGCAAACATTTATATAACCATCCCCCTTAGTGACCAGACACAAGAAAGGGGCTTCACCATGTAGACATGAATATTGCATCATTCACAGATGTTGCCTACGTTTCTAAAGCACAAGCAGCATTAACAAAACCTTCACTGGTAATGAAGGCAAACACAAGAAAATAAATGTAACATTAGGCACGGTCACAGCACTTTTTATAACCTTCATCTCTTCAAAGTGAACATGGCAATACTCACTTTGCCAAGAACTCCATCAGGGTGTCCGGAGTTGTGGGATCATCTCTCAGAGGCGGGCTCATCACATGTCCGGCAGCATGTCTCCAGCAGGCATGCCTGTGATGGCTTCCATCCGTGCCCAGTGCAGCAGCAATAGCCTCACCATACACTTGGTAACCTTTACTACGGGCTGCGCCCAATATGGACCCTGCTGACTTACTCATCACATGCACTACATACAGTGGACAACTTACCTATGACAAAAGCATGCAAACATATGTTCCAACTGCATTACACTTCATAACATAAAACAGTAATGAACTTCAACCATAAAAATTCGTTCAACCTTAAGTGGTTTGGGATTTTTCTTGTTACCATCTGTTATAGAAAGAATGACTTCAAGTCTTGAGATCTGGTAGTTTGTGACATCTCCCACACATTTTGCTGAAGTTCATTCAATCACAGATAAAACAAAAATCTGGTGCATTCCTAACATGCAAGTGCAATAGTAACCACATTTTTCATTATTCCAAACTGAGCAACACAATAATGTAAAATATTGCAAAAAAAAAGCACTAAAAAGCCAAGTAATGTCTGTCCATGCTTTGAATGTGAGCATACGGTGAACATCAAGGTCTATTTGAAGTGCATACAGCAAACACAAATAAAATGCACATTCTTCCAGATAATGAACAACAGTAACCTAGCTGAAACATTTCTAAACACAAATTTCAGCTACTAAAGCTGACAAAACACTACTGGAGCAAGTCACCTTTAAGAGTGTGCAGCCAGGATATTCTTCACTCATTCATGATTAAGGATGTCAGAAACCAAATGTCCAGTTAACCAACTACATACTTAACTAACACACCCCAAATCTGTAACAATATGAACACAAAATACTGCAAGTGGACACAATCCCTGAACCTCAATTCACACTACCAAACCAAGCACAGTACTATTATTCTCCAAATTTCATCACTGCTCTGAAAGCCTTTGTTTTTTTCATTTCTGTTGATAACTACTAAACATCTCAATTCTGATGTGTTCTCAATGATTTATTATGACTTTCCCCCTGTTTCTGATTTAGTGACAACTTTATTACATAGAACTTTCTTTCCTGACCAATACTTTACTGAAGATGATCTGAGGTTCTCATGACAGACTACAAACCACAGTGTGGATACAACACCAAAAAATCTGGTATAAATTTTGTTGTGAGATGTATGATTTGAATAGACTACAGTGAACTGAAAATCCACTACAGAAATGTAGGGCTCTACATATCTTGCTACATTAATTAACCTCAAACAGTGTTGGGATGCTAATAATGCTTAATAATAAATTAAAATAGGCCACAGTACTTCGTCACACTAACTTGATATATAATAACAGTTCATTATCCGAGTTGACGTAGTTATTAGAGCACTGCATACCTAAAAATGCATGCCCAGTTAACCCATCATTGAACATTGCACTGATGATTGACAGTAATAATCTTACTTAGAAACTGCATCTGATATGAAAATAGAAATGTTTTAGTTCTCTGCCTATAAGGAGATTCAGCAACAGATTCCTTTCATTGCAATTTTTTGATCCAGATACTGAATACAGTAGAATTCCTTCAATCTGGCATCCACAGGAGCAGATGGAAGCTAGGTTATAAAATATTCTAGATTCCTGAACAATACCTATACTGACCCAATGTCCTACAGATACTTTTTTGTTACTGCTTCTATACTTGGGCTGCACAAGCAATCAGAGGAGTATTCCAGTTGGATATCTCATTCAGCTCCTTGTTCTGAGTTGTCAGGGTCCCTTTCTATTTTTTTCTGGAGTCTCTTCAATTTCTATCAGCAATGCTAAAGTACCAGAAGACTGTGGATCATGAGTCATCATAGTTGAAGAAGCTGATGGTGTAGGAGGTAAGGGGTCAGGAGATAACACAGTGGTCAGTTTAGAGCCACTTCGAGGCCATGTGACTAATTTCCTCAACTGCCAAAAGATTTGGATTTTTGGTATATCAGATTCCAGTTTAAAGGAATTTTACAGTACAAACTTATACACCCCTCAATGCAACTCAATGCGATCAATGTACCACAAGTAATGTAAGTACAATGTGAAGTTCTTATATTTTCCATTATCTTAGAGCAGTAAACCAGTGAAGGTAATCAAATGTTGTAGTCTGGTGGGCAACATGTACATATCCTTCATGTCTGGATGACCCCAGGTTCAAAACTACAGCCCAGAGACAAGCTAATCTGACTGAGGGTTTTGTGGCTTCCTTCACTGCCTACAGGCATGTGTTACACCACAACTAAAAATTAAGACATAACTGCCTCCTTCCACATCTTATTCAATTTCTTATTCTCTTATCACCTCCACTTTCAAAACTATGTCTTCTGCGCTACTACACTGACACAAAGGGAAAGGTACAAATTCATTACAAATTTCCAACAATGACAATAACAATTGAGGAATAGCAAGAGAACATAAAACTAATTCAAGATAAAATTCTAAAATGAAAAAAGCAATATAAATGTCCACATCTTAATGTCAACAACCATGTTGACTAAATCCTGCACTTTTGCAAACACCTGCAATTACTTCCTTTGTATATTTCATTTAGTGTACATATTTTTCCAGTAAGCCTTTGGAGAATATTTAGCCTTGTAAATACAATTTATATTAAGTTACAACTGTCTGAGTATGTGTTTATACTACCTGATTTGCTATAACACATGCTCTGTTAACTGCCTCTGCCTCTACATCTTCAGGACGTGACAAGGCGTGTCCTTCTGGTCCTGTCACACCTCTTGTCAGCAACTTCTTTGTATTCTGCAACCCAATGAACACACTATCAACTGCATGGAAACTGTTTTAATCAAACTGCAATTTGAACTATGTTTATCTTATATATGGCCACAATTTCTTGTAATCTGACACTGAAATTTGTCAAGTTTTTTAAAATCAAAACTGATGTTATGTAAGATAGAATTTGCACAAAATAAATTATGGATACTACACATACATGAACCAGAAGCATTAACCAATTCACATCAATAATAGGAAGGCCAATATGCTCTAAGGCCTTGGTGCTCCATCACAAAAGTCTTGTACACAAAGCACAAAGATTGCCTGAAGAGTTTATTGCTGCCATCTGTGAATAATATTGTGATGCTGCATATCATAAATTTGGTAAACTACTGCCAGTGACAAGCAGTTACCAGTGAAATTATTTTTTTATAATTCACAGATCAAGAATATTTATAAAAATTACCATCACTCTTCCTATATTGTTTCATATGGTACATTATCGAAAGCAAAAAGCAAACAGATGGGTAATACTGTACATAAATGGAACAAATAATGTAAATTTCTAAAATAACACACATCTGAATATAGACATCTGACACTCCTTGAATGTACTGAAAAGTAATTGAGATATTTCCTGGATTTTACTTAAAGCTTGCAGAGTATAAAAAACTATTTTGGCAACCTATCCTCAAAATGTCCCACAGAAAAAACTGACATGTGCAGAATCAGGACCAAGATTTATGACAACCACATACCAAGAGTTTATACCTTTACTAATCAAACTCTTGTAACCTAGGTACAGATAGAACTATAACACTACACTGATTTTAAAGAAATGATATGAGGTGGTGTGAAGTGGATTCATCTGGCTCACAACACTTTTATGAGCACAATAATGATCTGCTGAGCTCCATTAAGGGTGAATAAACTGAGAAACAATGATTAGCTAAAAAGGTGAGTTACTTAGTTCTTAAAAGCTGCTACACTCTGCAGGTGTGATAAAAGTGCTTTGCATGCAGCCATGTACAGCAACACTGGGCATATGCGGTGTTTCAATCAAACATCAGAGACTTTACAGTGTTAAAGTGCAACTATCGTTATATGACTAGGGAAAGAAATATAAGAAGTACAGTCCAACAGAACATTTCTACAGGCATGTCAATGAAGGTTACAACCTGAAATATTCTGGATGGAGCTCACACTATCAGACACCACATAAAACATAAAAAGGACCTGACATGTGTTAACACTACCATAAGGAAAACATATTTTCGGAAAATATAAATAAATACCTGATGCTCTAGCAATTGTCATGTTACCATAATTTCACATTCCATACACATCACTCAGAAGCTATATATTTGCAATGTATGTAACAAGAGAGTTTTAGCTACAGCTGAATATCACTGTGCAAAGAACAGGCAGGCTGTGACTAATTCAGTTCTCACCTCAGCAATTATGTCTCCATTTTCAGCATGCACTTGTGCAACTGCCCCCAGTTGTTTGCACTTATCAAATGCACCGTACAGCTCGAAGTCTCGCAGCATAAGAGTGTCCTTGTATGCCATGAACATTTTAAAAGAGTTCACTCCATGCTCCTTACACAGCTCTTCCATCTCTTCCTTCACTCTGTCTGACCACCACGTAACACCAACATGTAACGCATAATCACAGCACACCTTCTCATCTGCCTTCTGCCTCCAGCTTACATAAGCATCAACGAGGGATTCACCTTTCTTTGGTATTGCAAAGTCAACTGTAACCCAGCATAAATCATCAGCAAAATATTAACATATGTACTGCCACCAACCACAACAAAGTTTCATTAATTTCATCAAGACATGCTAAATGTTTTGGTCGGGCTGTCTGTAAGCAGCGCTATAAAAAGTCAAGTTCAACATCAAACGGTTGTATCATATATTTTTGTACAACCATTTGTATTTTAATCGTATTATTGTTAGAAGACGCCCTGATGATGGTCACATAAGTGACTGAAACATGCTGGGGAAGAATAATAATATGTGACTGAATATATTTATAAATGTGCATTTGTTGGTTTATTGTATAAGTATATAACTTTCTTTAATGCACAGACATGGAACACACAAACTCTGTTGATATCTTAACCCATCTTTTCTAAGATTCATTCCCAAGATGCTTCCATCATATTATATTTAATTCATTTTATTATATTCACTTTGTTTTATTACATTATATTATATTTTATTTTACTGCATTCTATTCTTATGTACAAATTAAAAGGTTTGTAAGCGAAATTTCATTTCTTGTATATATCTCAATTTATATGTAAGAATTAGTTTTAATGCTGTAAATTTAAACCAGCAATACTTGATCTTCTCAACACCATGTCGCACAGCACGAGCACTGCATTATCTAAATAATATAGGTCATAGAACAAAGATCAGCTTCGGTGGTCTAGGGGTAGTGTGCTGGCCTTTAGTACCCAAGTTTGTGGGTTCAAACCCGGCCGAAGCCGTCAGATTTTTAGGGCGAAAAAATCCTCAGCACGCCTTCCTTCAGAGGGAAGTAAAGCCGTCAGTCCTATGTCGTAGATTTGCGGCATGTAAAAGATCCCTGAATTTATGTGGAAGTCGGAATTCAGGCAAAATTACTACCAGACATCTTTCTCGCCCACAGTTCCACCTTTCGCTGCTAGGATCTCTCGCATCATTGCGGATGGAGGCACCTGGCGGCTAAAGTGGGAATGTCTAAAGGCGGGGGAAAGCAATGGCAAACTACCCCCAAGAACTTGCCCAGGATGCAGTGTGCCAGAGCCATACCAGTCACATGACTGGGCTCTGGTTCCT
>Ga0123357_10009237_pt1 | contig 12425 bp, 6 predicted proteins | sample TergutEmb28metaG_FD_89873 | JGI IMG/M metagenome (GOLD analysis project Ga0123357, IMG submission 89873) | Embiratermes neotenicus P4 segment gut microbial communities from Petit-Saut dam, French Guiana - Emb289 P4 | ecosystem: Host-associated > Arthropoda: Insects > Digestive system > Gut ... | reverse complement strand
GCACCGCATGCGAGGCGGCACGTCGTCGAGGCCGCCGAAGCCGAATCCATCCATGCGCGCAACCGGCAAACCCGCGCAGCAACGAGATCACGCGCGCGGCAGTTTCTTCGATCGTCTTTTCAAGAAATAGGAATTCCCAGAGCGTGTTCTACAGCCGTTGCGAGCGAATCGAGGCTAGGGCCTGTCCCTGAATTCCGGACGGAAGCGGCGAGAGGGCGTTTTATGTGGAGCCTCTCGTTGACCTTGACGTGATCGTTTGACGGCGACGGCGACGTGAACGAAACAACCGGTTCGTCGCCGTCGCCGTCGCCGTCCACGTCAAACGTCAAACGTCAACGATCACGCTGACGAGTTGCCGCTGTGGTCTCCATCGTCCACATCTTTCGTTCCGCATCTAGGGACACCCCTAGGGCGGAGCGCGAGGAGCCCGCGAAAGCGTACTTGTCGTACGTGCGCAGGCACCCGAGCGCCCAACCGACGAATCGATTCGCGCAGCAGGCTGTCGAACACGCTCTCACGGCTTCGGCGGGCGCATTTGACGCTTGGAAGTCACCCCCTCGAGGTTCAAACCTGGCCGCCGCAACCTCCGAAGTCGCTTGCGTCGAGGTTTGAACCTGGTTTGTCCACCTCGGAAGTCGCTCCTTCGGGGTTTCAACCTGCTCGACACCCGGTTCCGTCGCCGATCGGGGCAGGTTAAATCCTCACCCCTCCCCACTCGGAAGTCGTTGTGTCGAGGTTTTGACCTGGCCGCCGCAACTTCCGAAGTCGTAGGGGGCAGGTTTAAACCCGGCCCCCACCCACCTCGGAAGTCGCTCCTTCGAGGTTTTAACCTTGCCCGCCCACCTCGGAAGTAGGTTGGACCGGGTTTAAACCCTTGTTTTGTTTGAATTATTCGTCCGTCGGGCACGTCGGGCACGTCGGCTCGGGAGGTTGCGGCGAGACGTCCGCCGCGATCGCCGGCGGCGTGGGCGCTGGCGAAGTGGCGCCAGCGCTAGGTCGCACTTGCGATCCTTGCCATTCGACGATCGGACGCAAAAGGCGCTCAACGAGCGCTTGGTCGTCGGGGTTTTCGTCCACGTGCGCGGCGGCAACGAGAACGAAGCTGCGAAGCGCACTGTGCGCGGCAAGAAGCGGCTCGCGAATGAGGACGGGGTCGGCCATCTGCCCCACCTCCGTGATTTTGAGGACGTCGCCGTAGACTTTGTGATCTTTGATCAAGCGATCGAGAAAGCTCTGACCCCCCAATTTGGCAAAGTGTTTATCGAGATTATCGGCCGAAATCCGAGCAAGGCGCCACTTCACCTCGGCCCATTCCTTTTCATATTTCGTCAGAGTGAATTTCAGACCGTCGGGAAAAAGGATATCGAGCAAGTTCTTCGCAAGGAGATGATGTCCTGCCTTGTCACCAAGGCGCGACCACCCGGTGAGCCACTTGTACGTCGCGCTCCAACCCGTATCCACGACCGTGTCCACGTCACGCTGCTGCGAGGGACTCGTGCGTCCGCTATCGCGTTTTGCGAGCGCATCGATGAGCGCCTTGTTGACGTCTGCGAGCGTTGCGAGGCGCTTTTTGATGATAGGCGGGAACGTTTTTTCCCCCGCTTCGCGCGCAACGGCTGCAATGCGCGTAAGGAGTGCAACGGTTGACGCCGCGTCGATCATGGGGAGGGTAACGAGATCAGTCACATCGTAGGAACGGGGCATGTCTCTCTCGATCGGCAATGGCGGGGTGAGAACCATTTCGGACTATCCGACGAAACTCCCCCACCGGGGCCAGCGAGATTACGCAGATTTCAGGGTGATGCAAGATCGCAGTTCGGCATCCCTACTCCTCACACAGGATTACATTCGCCGACCTGAAATGCGGCTCTGGGGCCACGCGAAAAATCTCATGACACCTCGCCACCGCGGCGTAAACTGCGCCTCCCCGCCGCGAGCGCGTCGTCGTCAAACGGAGATGCAACGTAACATAAGGACTATGCCCTTTATCCAACTCGTGCCGCAATAAACTCAAGGAAATTGTATGAGCAAGAAACACAACTCGATTGTCCCCGAAGGAGGCCCCCTCCTCGCGGACGGGTGGGAATTCGACGTCCTCGAGCACCTGGGCACCGGCGGCATGAGTGAACTGTACAAGGTCCAGGACCGAATCACCGGGCACGTCTATGCTCTCAAGGCGGCGCGTCCGTCATTGCGAAACATGGCAAAAATCTTGAAACGGGAGGCGCGCCTCGTCGGTCGCTTGAAGCATCCGGGAATTGTCAAAATTTACCAATTCAACTTTACTCGGCCCGAAAGAATCCCCTTCATTTTGATGGAGTACATCGAGGGCGTCACCCTTTTTCAGAGGATGAAGAAGCTCGGTAAATTCGAGCTTCACGAGGCCCTTGAGATTGCGAGTTTGCTGCTCCTGACGGTGCATCATTTGCACATGGCCGGCATCGTTCATCGTGATCTCAAACCAACCAACGTGATCTTGCAGGAAGATCCCGGTCGAGTCTTTCCGAGAATCATCGATTTTGGAATCTTTTTGCCAGAGACGATGGAGGGGGAGACCTCCCAATTCGTTGGGACGGCGGGGTATGCCTCGCTCGAGCAAATCCTCATGAGCAAGAACATCGGACCGAAAACCGACGTTTTCTCGATTGGCCTGATGCTCTTTGAGATGCTGACGGGAACGAGGCCGTTCGAGGAGTACTCCAAGTCCTACGAAGAGATGCGCAAGACGGTCGATCTTCCGATGCCATCCCTCGCCTTGTTCGGCGACTTTCCGAAGGCTGTCGTCAAGATCGTGGACGCCATGCTTTCACAGGACCCCGAGATGCGACCCAGTGCGGCGGTTGCCGCAGCGGCGTTGCGTGCGGAATGGAAGCGTGTTGCGCCAGAGAATGATCCTCGTGCGATGTCAACGGAAAGCATCATGGTCGCCTACGAGCGCCGGCAGGAACCCATCCCGGATGAAGTGGTTGTGCCGATGCCGGGCTCGCAGGATGCGGTGCCGATCCACGGCGATGGCGAAGTTCCGACAGGTACCACGGCTCCCGATCCGCTCAAGGCTTTTCTTGCGACGTCTTCCAACACGTCGAGTCTCACCGTACCCAACAAAGGTAAGCCTCTCTCCCCGGCGCCGCCCGGGCCATCCTTGCAGCCGATGAAGGCCGCGTTGCCATCGAAGTCCCGCCGTGGTTGGTGGGTGGTTCTGGCAGCGGGGGGCATCGCGGCGGCTCTTGTCGTCGTCGTTTGGTTTCTGCGCCTGCAATCCACGGAGCCCGCGCCACCCACGATCGCGCCCGCTGCGATCCAAGCACCCACGGCCACGTCCGTGGTGTTGCCCCCCGCGTCGATCACGCCACCCCCGGCTTTCGCGACGTTGCCTGCCGCTTCCGCGACGTCGGCCGCTGTCCCGTCCGCTATATCCCCTGCGCCTTCCGCGTTATCCCCAGCCAAACCGGTGCGCGCTGTGCGCGCTGCACAGCCCCAGCAATCCCGCCCCCATCCGTCGCCGCCGCCCCCGCCCCCGCCATCCTCCTTGGCGCCCCATTTGCCCTATGAGAGCCTGATTCGAGATCAAGTCATGGAGCCATGACATGAGGGCGGCCACAAGGGTCGCCCCTACGGATGGCAAGCCATAGATCCACGGTCATGTCATGGATCCATGATATGAGGGCGGCCACAAGGGCCGCCCCTACGGATGGTCACCCTTCTTCGACTCCGCGAGCCTTCTGTACAGCGTTGCTCGGCTGATTCCGAGTCGTTCGGCTGCCTGATCTGCATTTCCGCCCGCTGCTGCGAGTGCAGCTTCGATGGTGGGGCGATCCATGGATGCCCGCTTCACAGGCAACGTTGCATGAACCGAGGAAGGCGACGAGGGTCGATTGGCCAGCTTCAAGTCGGATGCCTCAATCCTTGGCCCATCTCCGAGGATGAGCGCGCGCCCGATCACGGCACGCAATTCGCGAACATTTCCCGGCCATGGGTGGCGCGTGATCACGTCGAGGGCCTCCTTGGAAAAGCCTTCCACGTGCCGTTCCATGGGTGCAGAATCTTCGCGCAAGAACTGCTCGGCGAGCAAGAGCACGTCATCCCCTCGCTCGCGGAGGGGCGGGATGAGCAAGGGGAGAAACGAAATTCGATGGTAAAGATCGCTCCGGAATTTGCCTGCCGTCATCATGGCCTCGAGATCGCGATTCGTGGCGCAGATGACGCGCGCTTCGAGGCGGATCGTGCGGGTTGAACCGAGTCGCTTGAAGCATCGATCGTCGAGGACGCGTAAGAGTTTGATTTGGTTCGCGAGCGAGAGGTCCCCGATCTCGTCGAGAACGACGGTCCCGCGACCCGCCGCTTCGAACAAACCAACTTGGGGTGCGACCGCGCCGGTGAAGGCTCCGCGCGTGTGGCCGAAGAACTCGCTTTCGAACAGCGTTTCGGGGACGGTCGCGCAGTTGATGATCTCCAACGGTTCTTTCGCGCGAGGTCCTTGCTCGTGAATGAGGCCCGCGATGAACGTTTTGCCCACTCCGGTTTCTCCCGTGAGGAGCACGGTCGCGTTGCTCGCAGCGACCTTTGCGATCTGGTGCAAGATCCCGCGAGCGGCCGGCGAGGAGCCGAGGAACGTTTGCGAGGAACCGCGTTCATCGACGAGGACCGACGATCGTCGTGCGTCGCGGAGCGCGCGCGCGAATGCCCGCCCGACCTTCACGAGTGTCTGGCGGAACGAGTCCGGCACTTCGCCCGTTGGAGACGGACACGTGAAGACGAGTGTGGCCGAGTCATGCAGTATCGGCACGGCGACGCGGATCATACCGTTTTCGTCCTTCGAGACGGGCGCGATCGTCGTGCGGTTCGTCTCGAGTTGCACGTTGGTTGCCATGGCGTACTCGATGCACCACGCCTGCATGCGTGACGTGAGCTCGCGGATGTCCTTGACGCCGTCGAGGATCTCGCTGAGTGCGTCGAACGCCGCCAGATGCAGGGGGCTGACGCCGGCGCCGTAACGCTCCGTTGCTCCGCCGTCCGTCATGGAAATGGAGGCATGCTCGTCATCCAAGGAGCGAACCGCGATCGTTGTGGTGCCAATGAGCAGCTCGATTCCGGGCTTGAGATCGAGCCGGTAACGGCCACGACCTTCGACGACGACGGGCAACTTGTCTGGACAAATCTCGAGGCGAATTTTACCTGTTTCCGTGCGCGTCACGACGGCGTGGTGACGCGAGACCGCCGTATCGCGCACGACGAGATCATTTTCGAGTGCGCGCCCGATCGTCCGCGTGGGGGCATCCAGATGGATGCGGACACCGCGATCCATGCCGCTGATGATTTCGAGAAAGAGCTTCGGTGTGCCCATGATTTCTTCAACGCGTTGTGGATGCTTTGAGCTGCGCGAACGTAGCGGGCGGGCGTTTGCATGGGAAGGGGGCTGACGGGGGCCGACGGCAGTCTCAAAAAGTGTTTCATGAGACTGAGACTGGAGACGCTGAGACAGTCGAAGACGCGTGAAACGCGAGGAATTCGCCTGCTTTTTCGCCGGCATTCTTCGTGCGTAAGGGGGCGCAGAAGGAAAAGAGCAACATGCGGCCGTTCACTTTTTACGAAACCTCGAAGAAGACGCGGCCAAACAGAGAACTTGAACGAGAAACGTGCGGGTGATCCCGCGTAACCCCGGAGGGGTTCCTATGCATCGTCTATTAAAATCATTTGGCGTGTCGCCGCGGATGCTGATGGCATTCGTGTCGGCACTTGGAATTTCAACCTTTGCGTGTACGCATGATGTGACGAGTCCGCCGTCAACGGGCTCGGAGTCGTTGGCGGTGAAAGCGGCGGCCGCAGATCCGTCTACACCGCCGGCCTCGGAAGACATCACCTTTAATTTGGTGTACCCAGCGGGGTACAACATTGGGCAGGTGGCGGTGGGTGCGAGCGGGAGTCTGTCGCTGGGGAGTAATGATGTCATTCTGGGAGTGGACGGGAAACCCGGTGCTGTGACGAGTGCGGGGATAGGAGCGACGTCACTCAGTCCTAGCGTGCAAGCCGGAGATGTGGTGAGCGTGCCGGATATCTCCATCAGTCCGAAAGACACGGTCACCTCTGCACGATCATCGGGTAAGGTGTCGGTGGGGTCGAACGCGAAGGTGGGGACGGTGGAGCAGAAGGCTTCTCTGACTCCTCTTGTGCAGCGCACGGTGACGGTGCATCCGCCTGAAGGGCCATCGACGGATGTGGATGTCAGCAAGAAAGCGCCTGTTTCTCTGGCGGCGGGTCGCTACGGTCAGGTCACGGTGGGTCCGGATGCAACGCTCAAGCTGTCTGCGGGGACGTATCTCTTTGATTCGTTCAGCGTGGGCCCGAAAGCGGTTGTCGATCTGGATACCACGGACGGTACGGTCAATGTGTATGTCAACCAGTCGGCCGACTGGAAAGGAGCCGTTACGGGAGACGCGTCTCGATTCGTTTTCGGGTATCTGGGGACCGACACTATCCATCTGACGGGCACCTTCCGCGGCACCGCGCTGGCGCCCAATGGAGGCTTGAAGATCGAGCTGGAAGGAGCTTCGAACGAGGGCACCTTCTATGGCAAAGATGTAACGGTAGGCCCGAATATCACGATCAAGAAGCTGGGCACACCGTTTCTGATTGGCGAGCTGAAGGTCTCGAGTGATGACATTTGCATTGGCGAGCAAACGGAAGTTTCGCTCACCGCCACCGAGCCAGGCGCCACGACACGCATCATGGGCGTTGTGGGCAATCACCAATTCGTGGACTTTGCGCACATTCCTGGTCCGCGCACGATTTATGCGACCGTCGAGACCGCGGACGGGCGGGCCGACTTCGTTAGCATTCCGATCAACACGCGCGCGTGCGCCGAGACGCCAACGTCGAGGGTCGCGTTGAGCTTCCGCGGCGCGGGTGGAGCCTTGAACTCCGCGGAGTTCATGGTGCGGGGATACGATGACAAGGGCAACTACGTTGATGTTGTGCGACCCGCATCGTATGTGTGGGATTTCGGCGATGGGACGAAGGCGACGACCACCACGCCGCTCATCACGCATGACTATTCGGCATCTGTCGATGCCTTGAAGGAGTACAACTCCTTCAACGTGTCTGTGACGGTGACGAACTCCCAAGGAACGATGACCACAAAGAAAGTGGTCCCGCTGTGGAGTCTTTACGCCAAGAACCGATCGAAAGGGATCATCCAGCCTCCGAGCACGGTGAGCGCCCTGACGTCGTGGGCTTATAGCCTTCAGGTCAAAAACCACGAGCCGACACCGATCTCGATCACGGCAGCGCGCCCGGACTTCATTCCGTGTGATACGAATCAGGATGTGCAACCGCAGCCGGTCCAAGCGATGAACGTGGCGATCCCCGCGTCGGCAACAACGACGGTGAATGTCACGCCGCCCACGACCATCCCGGACGATGTCTGTGCGCTCGGGGTTCACCTGATGGGCACGGCGCCTTCGGGCACGGTGTACTCGGATGTGTACATTCGTGCGAGGGAAAACCCGCAGCTGCAAGCTGTGACGGATCCCACCGCCATTGCGCTCTTGAACGAAGCATCTGCGGTGACGCAAGATCCGAATCACTTCGATGCGCAGGAGCTTCGAGCGCTGGTGGCAGCGGGCAAGCTTTCGGCGGTTCCGCCGGCGATGGAGGCACCTGCAACGGGTCCTCTTGCGATGAAGACGGCGGCTGCGACGCTGTCATCCGGGACGGCGGGTCACCCTCTTGGGAGCGAGTGCACGCCTGGGGAGGTGAGCGATGTGCCGGGTCTTGTGTGCCAACCGACGGTGGACTGGGTGGCCGATCCAGGGCAAATTCTGAATGCCTCCAAGGGGCATATTCTGATCGACCATGGGTGCGGAACCATTGGCAAGTTGCTTGGTGCCATCCACCAGAATTACTCGCACACGATGATCATGTCGCAGAACCGCTCGCAGGTCCGGCACTCGACGGCTTCCGAAGATCGCATGCAAAATGCCCTTCAAGTGACGCGATTGCGTCTGGATCCGGATGCCGTGCGATACGGTTTTCCTGGCACATCCGGGAAGGACACGTACAACATCGACCAGATGGTGACGCAGTATTACGTGACGGACCCGGATGGGAAACAATGGAGAATGGGCGCAGAGCTCAGTCCTGGTCCGGTGGTGTGTAGTGATGGGGATACCAGGTTCACGGCGGTTCCGACGCTGGTGATCAAGCCGACGCCGGATGCACCGGTGGACTTGCAGAATGCGGTGGCGACGATGGCGGATCCGGAGAACGGGGCGCTGTTTACCACCACGGGGCATTATCGGTTTTTCATGTACTCGCGTGCAGACGAAGCTTCTCTGTACCCTGGGGCAGGTTGGGCAGAGAACACGAGGGCCACGGTGTGCTCGTCGTTTGCAAGAGATGCAGCCATCGGCACGATGTTCAACAGACAGCCGTTGAGTCTGTATCCAACGAATCCGGACAATAGTCCTACTAGGCAACTCCCGGATGGGATGCATCCGTACACAGTCGACGAGCGCCGGGCAGCGGCCAATGAGCAGTACGCGAACATCCATAATGCTGTGGCGGAAGCATGCGAGTCAACAGGCGAAGAGGGCGGTGGGCTGTTGGGAGGGGTCGTTGGCACCCTTTTTGGCGGTCCTGTGGCTGGCATTTTCGCGGGCGTGATTGGCGGGAAAGCGGCGTGTGGTCAGGCGGAAAGCAACATTGCCAATCAGGTGACCAACTGCTTTGCGTTCGACGGGTGCGACGACACGAGTGACAGGTGGAAGAACCCCGGCCCTGGAATTGCGGTCAGTCCCGACAACATTCTGGCCTGGGATGTTCCTGCTTCCGGTGGAACGTACGGCTACAACGAAGCCGTGATGTACCTGCCGGAGGTGTATCGCCACAGGTATGTGTGGAAGCAGACGGAAGGAACCGGCAAGCTCGTGATCCACGTGAGGGATGAGAGTAGCAACCCCGATAACCCCGGCAACCCCTTTCCCAACGCCCGAGTTTACCTCAACTCGAACTTCGTGGGGCTGACGCCCAGCACGGGGGACCCCGACAGCATCGAGCTCTCCGCAATAGCGCCAGGCACCTACGACGTGGAGGCTCAGTTCAACCCGTGTGGAGAGAATCCGCAGCCGGTGACCGAGCCCCACTTGCCAGTCTCCGCGCTGTCCGCATGTGAACCTGGGACCGTGCCGTCGGCCAGCGGGTGCACGATAAAGAAGCCCCTGAATTGTCCTGGGGACTATATCGAGCGCGATTGTGAGGTTCGCACGAATGGGGACTTTGATACCGCCCTCGTCTGCGGTTGCTATCCAAAGCCCGAACTGGCGTGCGACATGCCGATGATGCGGGGCAACCAGCCTGCTGTGGTCTACGCGGGGCAAACCACGGAGATCACCATCCGGCTCTGCGCCGCAGGCACCTCGGGTTGCGCTCAATCCTGCAGGTCCGACGGCGACTGCAAGGAGAGCGCGCTTTATTGCAAAGACTTGGCGTGCACGGCGCGTCCTAGCCTGGCCAAGATTGCGGGGGATGTCTTGGTGCAGGCCTACGACAACGACTTGCTCGTCAACCCGTCGCGCAGGCAATACTCCGTGTCGTTTCATCTTACCTGCGATCCGTTCGGCAGCGGTGTTGTGGATTACACCTACTGTGCGCAGGACTCCGGCGGCGACGACACGGCGCAATTTGAATATCACGCCACGTGCGTCCAAGATTCGGCCACGGGGGGAATCACGATGGAGAACAGTGCCTGGTTGGCCGAAGGCTGTGGTTCGGGTGCTCAGAAGCTTGACAATGTGGTGACCTGGACCACGGGGCTACCCTCCAATCCACCCGACGCTTCCGGGATATACAGCGTCACGCAGACTGCGGGCTCATGCTGGGGGACCAAAGTGCTTGGAATCTTCGGATCTTCGGATGCGTGCGCGGAGAACTCCGCGTCGTTTTCGCTGACATACGTGAATTTGATGCAACAACCGTAAGAGCATCGGGAGTCGATAGATGAAGAAGAACCTGCGAGTCGCCATGCATCTGTTGCTTGCCGCGGTCATGTGCGTGGCGGCTTGCGGGGGAAGCGAGCCACAGTATCGCTCGGGGACGTGGGCGATTGATTGTGTGGCGGTGGTGGGGATGCCCGTGTCCGCACTGACGCCCCTCAGCGCCGTGCCGTACTCGGGCGTGCCTCGAGAGAAGCTGATCAAGGAATTGACCGACGAGGAGATCGGCAGGTTTAGCGATTTTGTCCAATGCCTTGGTGGCAATGGGTATCATTTTGTTTGCGTCAAGGCGCGAGACAATCGTGTTGAAGGGCCGGAGGTGCTTACGGACTATTTGGGAACGTGTTTTCGTACACCCTTTCCCTATCTAGGGCCTGGAGGCGGTACGGAAACACGCGAAGAAGTGGTTCGCTTTTTTCGAGAATATTATGGTTCTTGTGGGGTTGGCATCTACGAAGATTGCAATCGTGAGGCTGCGGTGGGGGAGTTTCCTGTCGCCGATACACCAAGCTGCACAGCATGGGAGCAGTCATGCATCGATTGAAGTCGAAGCGCTATGTCGCCTTGTTGGTCGTTGCAGCGCTCCTGCCCGTGGGCATGCTGAGGTTCAAGTCGTCGGAGTCTGGGCCTTCATTCTACGGGCTCAAACCGGTGGAGCCCGCACCGGAGGGATACACCGATTGCGTTGCTGCGCTCCAGATTGGGCGGAGGCGCGGTCTTGGTATCTCCAACGTGCATCGCTTCGGCGCGGAGGACCCAACCGTGCGGTATTCCGCACGCATCAGCGATCTGACTCCGGACACTCTTAAAGGCTATTGCGACTGGGAAGCGTGTCTTTGGACGAATGGTTATGCCCACGCAAACTGGGTGGATGACGCAGGGATTGAGCGTTGGCGCGTGTGCGATGCCGACGCGGGTGACACGTGCGATGGCTTCCCCATGGACCAGGCAGCTTGCGTTGCGCAAGCAACGATGCCGGGGCGCGCGTCCTGCCATGTGGGGCTTTTGCAGGACTGCTTGATTCAAAGGGCCATCCGTGGGTTTGCGGATGCGCGAGTGACGGAGGCATGCCGCTTGAGCGCGCAGGCATGCACGGAGCAGCTGCCAGGAGATCTAACCGAGAAGGCGCAGGCCGCGAAGCAGGAGACGGATCAGGTTGCGATAGAGCGCGCGCTGTGTGAACTACAAAACTACACGCCATGGTATCCGTCGGATCCGGTCAAGCCGCATTGGCTCGAGGTCCTCTCCGGATGGAAAGGTGGCTTGCCAGCAGATGCTCTCGACTGCGCGAAGGAGATGCTGGATGCCGGTGCGGACGACGCCTCCCCAGACGACGCGAGCGACGCGTCCGACGACGCGCCGGATGAGTGAGACTCTGCAAGCTGCGTTCGTCTTCGCCGGCCGCCGCCGACTTCAACCGGTGACCGCACCGTGATCGGCACCAAGACGCTGCTCGGTCGGCTCGGCGCCCTCGAAATCAGGGCTCGATGCCCTCGAATCAGATCGATCGCGACCGGCAGATAGGCGACAATCTCCTACCCCACGCGCCAAACACATTCGAAACATCCGCATGGCACCTCGCCGCGGCGGATGGTAAGCTGCGCCCTCGCCAACGAAGGATCTTCAAGAATGCGACTCCATCCTTTTGGACTCCCTACGTTCGCTGCCATGATGGTTGTTGTTTCGCTCGTGTGCACGCCGGCGAGAGCGCAAAACCACAAGGAAGAAGATCTGCGCAAGGCGCAGGCGAAAGTGCTGTTTGACGATGCGGTTCACTTCCATGACAAGAAAATGGCGGCCGAAGCGCTCGAGAAGTTTGAGAGGGCCTATGCCCTTTATCCCTCCTCCATTACTCTCTTCAATATCGCGTGTCAGGAACACATTCTGGGGAAACGTCTCAAGGCGCTGCGTCATTATCGCGAAGCGATGCGCAACCCCTTGGCCACCTCGCGAATCGTGGAGCCTGGCAAGGAGTTCGTCGCGGAGCTCGAGCCAAGCTTTGCACGCCTCGATCTGACGGGGCCCGCAGATCTCGTGGTGTCGCTCGGCAGCGAAGAAGTAACGTTGCCGTTGCCAGAGCCGCTGGACATCGAGCCGGGGACCGTCACCGCAACCAGTGAGAGCAACGGACAGCGTTACGAGGGATCGGGAACCGCGGTTGCAGGACAAGTTTTGAAGATTGAGATGAAGGCACCACCACCCTCGCCAACGGCGCTGTCGGTGGTGCCGCCTCCCATGGAAGAAACTCAAACCCACAGCACGCGGTACGTGGTGTCCGGGTCGCTCTTGGCAGCGGGTCTGGTGGGTGTTGGGCTTGGCATTGGGTTTACGGTGGGTGCCAACCATGCGGCGAGCGACGTGACAAGGCTATCTACCGGGTTGCCGTATGCATGCTCGCAGGGAACAGCCGGAAATTGCGATTCTCTCAAGAAGTCT
>Ga0123357_10009236_pt1 | contig 12426 bp, 7 predicted proteins | sample TergutEmb28metaG_FD_89873 | JGI IMG/M metagenome (GOLD analysis project Ga0123357, IMG submission 89873) | Embiratermes neotenicus P4 segment gut microbial communities from Petit-Saut dam, French Guiana - Emb289 P4 | ecosystem: Host-associated > Arthropoda: Insects > Digestive system > Gut ... | reverse complement strand
CTAACCTCTAAATGTTGCATTTTATATATTTATTCAACAAATATAAGTACTGAATATTTTAAACATGATATATACTCTCCGTTTTTTCCTCTTCAAAATGCAGTTTGTTTCATAAATCTAACGTATTTGGTTCCTGTATTATTCACATTTTATATACAGGTGTGATAAAATTAAAAAAAAATAATTCCGGCGCCAAAAGGTTAATGTGACGGAACACATGCTAAGCACCCCATTGATCCCTCCGTAAAATGGATTCAGTATCATTTCCTACCTACATAAAGAAACCCACCCTCATGAGGCAGGAACCGTCTTAAGAAAGAAATTACTCGCCGATTATGGAACCTGCAAGTTTTATGAAGTAGTTAACTTTTGGACCGTTCGGTACTCCATATACACGAATTTTTTACCACGTTAGTACACATAATATTTGAGTACCATATGTACTTACATAAGATTTTCACCTACATGTTTCCGACACAAGAATCTTCTGCAGGGAGATCTTGCAACAGTCACGAATGTGGGGCCAGCAAATATTCTAATTATGTAGTAAATGCAAAATTAATAATGTCCAACTGCATAAAATATATGAATATTACAATAAAAGACCAATAGTCTGGACTCTGACGGTGCGGCACCTCCAGTAATCCAGCACAAAAATTTACAAGCCCCGGTGAGCAAGCTTCGGACAAAACGAAAACATTCGTTGTAGCATCACTCGACACGAAAGATGCCGAGCGGAACCGAGTCACCTCATACCCATACGCGTGTTTTCAGTCCGCCTTTTTCCGTTATGATCCTAAGTATTTGTACAATCCCGACTGTTTTCGATTTGAATTTTGAATGCTTCTACCTATCCGATCGTACAGATAGTGGGCACCAAAGGCGAATGAAGTTGTTAACGGCAGTAAGGATGTGGGGGGAGGACACTGACAATGGCAAAGAAATTAGCGGTTTTTATGTTCCTCCTAATGGTCCGACATTACAGACAGTCTGATCCAACCTCTGTTCCGACTGTACTGGACTGTCTCTAGTCAGCTCTACTAAGTTTAAATGTGTACTTGAGATTGTAACAGAAACTGAATAATTGTAAAATGTTTGAACACAAGAGTTTTGAAAGGTAAAATAGTTACGGTGTTCTGTTACTTCTACTGTTTTCTTGGGCATTCTTCCATAATACGTATCTTAGTAATAATGTTGTTGTTGTTGCTGTTCTTAACACACACTGTAATTTCTTCAATTGTGCATACACATATACTTCGAAGGCTGATTAATAGTACATGTCGTCTTTTCGTGAATTGTGTAGTCTTAATAATAATAATAATAATAATAATAATAATAATAATAATAATAATCCTATATGTATTACATGCATCGGAATGTATATTATGAAGTTTGCTACATTTCTACTGCTAGTTTTATTTATTTGGTGTTGTTAATTATGACTATTCCTACGCTGAGTCTTGGGTGTGAAGGATATATTAGTTCTCGTGATGTTAGTGCAGTGAAGGCCGTCATTGTTACTTATTTCGGCGTAACCACATGATCCGTCGTGAGCACCTCTCGTTCACTTATCTTGCTTGAAAGGCCTGACACTGGATCCGATCCTGAGCAACACATCGTATTTAACATCCAAATACCCTACCCTTTGAGACACATTTTAACATTATCTTCGAATCTACGTCTAGCTCCCAGTTATCTTCTTCCTTTCGGGTTTCTTGACTAAATTTATACACGCTTCTACGCGTGTTACATTCCTCACTCACTTCTTCCTCATACATTTCATGTAGACTATACATTTTTGTCTTAATATAAAAAAATTTTTCTATGCATAATGCAAATCATATAGCTCATCAAAGAGTACCTTACCCTGGGACATATGGTACCGTCAAGCTTGATAGGTTGGTTGGAAGTGCTGCCTCAACTTTCAGCTGGACATCTCCCATTAAATCACTTTGATTCCCCTGCTGTTTCCTCTCTTAAAGCCAAATATACTCTAGCTAATTTATTCTCGTAATCTTTAATCCGTATTCCTACTTTGGAGCGTACGACCAAGATTATTCACACTATGCCGTATAACATTCTATATACCTTAATCTTTACAAGTTTCTACATCAGACGAGAAGACAAAAAATTTTAAACCAAATAATAGCAAGCACTTTTACAACACAGTTCGCTGTTAATTTATTCGTAAACGTAAACTTGATTCTGGTAGTATTTTGCCGTTCCTAACACCTGAAATATGAATATATTCAATGGATTTATTATCTGTGTAACGTGACTATGTCCTGTACCCTGATTACCAAATGCTGCCTGCGATATGTATACGTTGTTCAAAAGTTATTAAATTCAAATTATGGTAGTTTATTATATCTGTGCTTGAAAGCAAGAAAAATAATCGAATATTTCTTTAGCAGCAGCAGCAGCAGGATTAGCGGTTCTCAGACCGCTGTGCCAAATTGCGGCGATTAGTAAAAGGAAATTTCCCCTGCAGTCGTAACCATGCATCTTTCGCGGCCGGTTGAGTAACAACTCCAGAACATTAGTATGGACGATGGATCCATTGGGGACGCATAAGTTATAATAATTCAAATGGCGCAAGGCAGCTGGCTTGAAGGGTCGAGAAAATGGTTACTTTGAGAAGAAGGGAGAGTGAGCAGGAGCAAAAGGCGCTTCCTTCTCAATCCAGTAACTTACAGAACTAAACTTGCAGAAAAGTTGTACACCTGCTTTCATTTGTGTAACGGTTGTGTTACTAAGTGTTTATGTAACGAGACAACTGAGCAAAAGTAGAAAATTGTTTTTAAAGTCTTAACAAACATTGTTCATGCCATGAAGGTGCTGCACAATTATTGTGACTAAACAAGTTTCATTGACAAAGAATACAAATTCACGACTATATTGCTTCGAAAATGTATCTCCATCTTCTAGTTTTTGCAAAAGAACCAAAGAAACATAACCTCTCGGAAGGTGTATCTACTCCCGTTCATGAGCGGAAAGCTACACAGCTGGGTCCTTTACAAACAGCTCTTGACATTGGCAGCCTAAGCAGGGACTAATTCAGAAGCTACGTCAGCTGTCATACTGCAGTATATCATCGTAGGAACTCCAGAGAATAAAATGTACTTATCTCGGTAATACAATACTATCAATTTGTGTGACATTCTTCTTTAAAAATACGTGCACTTTTCGTCTTAATACTTTAGAGCTATAACCTTGCCTTGTGTTGGGATATGCGATGTGTGTAGGATGACACAAACGTCAAAAACAGCGACAAACAAGACTAGCGAGTATGACCCATCATTAAGAAGGTTAAAATTAAAAATTCCTTCACATAGATCGCTTTAATATAGCAGACCACCCATTGTTATTCTCTAAATATGATGCATACATATTGCGTACTTAACAAACATATCCTGCTTGTCACGCTGACCTTATATTAAGATCTGTAGATGATACAAAAACAGAGTGAAAACTTCCTACATAATAACATCTACAGGTGACACAGAGATACTAATTCATGTGACGAATGGGAAATAAATCTAGGTAATGTAAATTGTGCACAACGTAAACCTCCCCATTTTGTGCTTAGTTTTTTTTTTTTCTCGCCCATACTCGGTGAAAGATTTTTCTTACAGTGAGCCTTACAAGTAATCCATTGTCTTTTTCCTTTTCTTACATTCATTTACTACTGAGTACGCATGAATTCAAAATATTTGCAGCAAGATACAAATGTGAGCTCTATTTAAATATTCACTTTGTGGTCAACAGTAAACACTTTGCGTCTCTATTATGAAGAACAACAGGTTAATGTTATTTAGCAAAAAATCGCCGTTTATTAAAAGCATAACAAGAAACGTGTACAGCCTTTTGAGTCCATTTCGTTACATTTTCTCCAATTTAAAATCAGTACAGTAACAGTACACCGGAATATACCACTATGGATTCCCTCCGATTTCTCATATATGACCTAGTCCTAGTCACTATCCACGATCATTCTCGCTTATCACTCGTCGTTATATCAACACTGTAGCTGAAAGAAGGACGTCAAATAACAGCGATCAAGTTATCATCACCCACAAGAAATAGGCTTATAAGACTTCTGGCGAATTATCCGATACCAAATTGCACCTTCTGTTTTCTGTATCGTCTTGTTTTTTATTAAGTACACTGGTAATTGCCTTCATTAATTTTTGCAATACATGCCATTGTTTTGTTTAACAAATACAATAATCCATCACATGAAATTGAAACGTTTAATTACAATATTTTATTAAGTAATCTGACACGTTTTAATAAAAGGACTATTTTAGGGCTTATAAACATATTAATGTATGTGCTCAAGAAGGTGTTTTCGGATCAACGTCCTGAAGGTCTTTTCAAACCCGATACTAAATAACACTTAAAACGAGTTAATAGTAATGTACAATGTTCTGATACTTAAAAAAATCCTTAAACGTGATTCTAGGGTCGATGAATGTTTGGCTAGTTGTGAATAATACTAGAGTATTTTTATAGTTGCATTTGACAATTGATTGTTTCAACTTAGCGCTTAGAAAATCTACTTTAGTCCACTGTTTCTAGCTGATGAGACCAATAAGATATTTTAGTTGGTCAAGGTGTTCAGTGTATTTAACCTTTGCAAGATTTGGGGAAGTTCACAGCGTTATTTATGAAGGCTAAAATCTTCGGGGAAATAGAATTTTTCGCAGAAGCTTGCTCTCTCCGTGGCAATCCAGGACGTGTCCTTGAATTACCTAAAAACGAGGCAAAGTCGGTAAAAAATCATCAATAAATACGGCGTCTCATCCCAGAAGAGGGTAATCATTACTTGGTTATTGTTATAGTGTCTTGATTCTTGGTAAGGTCGGTTTTTTGTGATCTGCGACAGCACTTAGGAAAGAAAAGCTACTTGTCACTTGGTTAGGGCACAGCATTTACGGTTGATATACGTGTTAGCAGCGTGGGTAATACTACTCCCGAATGTTTCGACGAAGAAAGTTTTTGCATCCCTGTTCCAAAATTACACTAGTTTCCACATTTATAATTTTAGGTAACATATTACACTTTCGGCAGAACTACATAATCAGCCGTAAACTGTCCTTATTTCAGTAAATTAGTAGAAGTCTACATGTGTCATGATGGGGTGAAATACAATAAATTACACGATATTAGAAGGGGTGAAAATGAAAGGATTAAATTACACATTAAACCACGGCAGTGCAGTGATATTTTACCGGCTGCTTGAACAGAATGGTAAATTGTGATACGTACAGATGGCTGTATCGCAACAGCTGACATCAGTCTGTGTACGTTTCTAAATGGAACTTGAACACTAAAAGCCTATGCAACAGTATTAGTTACAATTCCAAACAAAATTCTGGCAAGCAACTAAAAATTTGCACACCTTATAAACGGGCAAAGTATAGGAAATTTCACTATTGGGTGGGTCCGCAGACCCCTCTGCTTCTGTTCTTCTTTGTCCACTACAACCTTCAACAACAACGCCTGACTACAGAGGTCTGTCTGGATTTCATTAAAACCGTTATAAAACGAAAATTTAAGTTTTTTTATGGCTGCTCTAGACGGATTGGTTGTAAACACATCTGTCTTCGATTATGTTATCTAAAACAATACAAAATATTAAATCAAAAATAGTTTTACGTGGTGTATTATTTGGGTATGAAACTTGTCTCCCTCAGTCCGAAGAAAGAAAAGAGATTAAAAATGTCTGGTAACAAACACTGAGGAAAATGCTGGGACATAAAGACGGGATGTAACTTGAGGTTGGATTTAAAAAAACTGTGCACAAGGATCACTGTATTTTCCAATTTTCCTTTTCTTTACTAGTTCCCTTTTGTAGGACACAATGACAATGAAATTACAACATATGTGTCAAAAGCCTGTAATCACACGAAAGATGAGATTGCAGCTGACATGCAGCATGCGTCGGCACATAAACATTGCAATTCACGAACTAATTTGTCGGTAGGCACAAGTTTTAAAATATTCCTTCAAAATCAACCTAATTTCTTTCGCATTTGTTATCTTGTAAGTACTAATACAAACTTCTGAATGTTCATTCTAATTGTGCTGTCTGAAGAAATAAAGTTATTTCAGTACATTAAACGATGACTGTACAGACACTGTATACAAACAATTTTATTCGGAAGACCTGAACGGAAGGAACACTTTGTGGACGTTGGTGACGCTGGGAGAAAGAGAAGTAGGTCTACGTTAAACTGTGCAGCAAATAAACCATGTGTCAGGAGGCAGAGTGGAATCACCAGGTCAAAACATTTGTTAAAAAAGCTAGGAATTTCTTAACCACATGATAAATTTTCGGTTTGTCAATAAGAATTCTTGTCCTATAATTAATCATGGGAGAGTTCAGCAGAATATGTTAAACTTTTAAGGGCAAAAACCCATGTAAATTATACATAAACTTCACATCTTACCTCACAGGACACAGAGCACGAACCCATTACAAAGCCCAATCAATTAATTCTGTTCAGAGAAATGGTCGGTGTTTGATGTGAAAGCCATATGAAACGAATAAACAAACCGTGTGCGGACAAAGGCAGAGTTTATGAACGTTAAACACCGTGGTAAACATGGGTACTCTTGGATTCGTTAAAGTGGTAACAGACATTAAATCAATGGTTGAACATGATCTGAATAATATACAATACTACAGTTCCTACCTTACAAAAATAAAAAAGGATGCATCACTTGGGAAGCCAATTCGGCTGAAAGACGTACAGCAAAGTCGTTATTATTTATTCTGTGAAGCAACTACAACTTTCTGGGAAATACTTAGAACTGTGTAACATTACATCGCGTGGCATATAAAAACATTATTTCTTTTTAAAGCGTTAAAACCATAAAGCCGCGGGATTTGGAGCTATTATAGAGAAGGCTATTAAGGTCACAGTCTTTTGAGATAAGAGACCGTGTAGTCTGGTAGGCCGGCACATAATTACGAAACTACACAGCGTCACAAACCAGATGACAGTAATCTTAGCTGCACAGCAGACTGTATAAGAACTTTTTTTATACAAAGCTGTGGGAATTAGAACGGGAAGAATAAATAAGTAAACAAAGAAACCAATTTTATCTGCAAATTTGAGCGGGAGAAGTTATGTGACTGAATACGACAAACAGCAAGGCAAAAGAACCAGGGGAAAAAATTCAGGAGGAAAGAGAAAACGTAGTTTGGCATTATCTTGTCTAGGGACACAAAACCTACGCAATAATACAAGAACTCCCTTTTTACAAAACTGCTGATAAAGCAGTAACAAAAGTAAACTTTTCAGTAACACGTATGCCCTTACGTGTACCTACAGAAACAGTAACAATGTATCCAATTACTGCAACGTAATCCAATTGCAAACGAATTAAGTACATTCAGCAAAACAGAATGCGGCTACATCTATTCCTGTTACGGTACAGGCTAGGCCAACTCCCCCCCCTACAGAAACGCAACCCTGTGTCTGCACTAATCCCATTATGAATCCAAACAAAGTTCTTCTCCTACCGGCGCCTGGCAGAGAGCCATCAATTTAGTTTCTCCCCACATCAACTCCTTCCATCCAACAAGCTACCCATTAGAAGGACGCCTGGACCCATCTTGACACTTGCAAACGCTGGGTACAAACTTCTGTCCGCTTCAGACCTCTCACTAACGTGCTAGAATTCAGATGATTGTTAACAGCCAATTTCTTTGTCTAATTCAGATTACTTGTAAAAAATCAATTTCACAACCAATCGCCTAATTTCTTGTTTTAAGTATCACCTGCTGCCACAGAATGCGAATGTTTCGAGAAAGCACTACACTGTAATACAGGATATAACCACCACTACAGATATGATTTGCTTCAAGTATTTACGTTGCTGCGTTTAGGAAGTTTCTGTGGTACGTTTACAAAGTTCATAGAATTTTGGGACCCGTGTTCTATACATTTCATCAGAATTCAGAAGAATTACTAACATCTTCTTATCCGCCCTATTCATTACTCTCATGAATTAATCTTCCAAAGAGTATGAATCCTCACGGCCATACTTTACGATTCGTTTGTGCGATTGCACGTCGCACAACACGCATCGCGGTTCCCTTATTCGCTCAAAATTTATGGTGGCAGCAATCGTGCATCGTTCTGTATGTCCTTTGCTCCGTTTCGGTCGCACTTATAAGAGCTGAATCTGTTTTTCATGTAGGCCTATGTCAGAATAGCTACCTACATATCGCGCGAAACGACAGGTACTTTGCGTTTTTTACGATTTTTAGAAATAATTCTTACCCTGTGTGGTTTAAGTATGTCTTCAAAGGGTAATGTCTGTGTTCAGCGCATGTGCGCACTGCAAGCGTGTTGCTTGGAGGTCAGCGGAGTAGCAGGTATACAGCGGGAATGCAGTTTTAACAAACAAGAAGAAACTTATCCAGGCGAACGCACTAAGCTGTAGGGTAGCTTAGAGGAACGGGAGTTAGTGCAGCCACATGAAGAGGTTTCTTGTAGTTGATTAAAATCGCATTCCCTCCAAGCATCTGCTACACCGCTAACCTCGACACAAGACGCTTGCAGTGCGTCCGTACCTTTAGAGATGTCTGGAAAATTTAGGAAAGAAAGAAAGCGCTACCGTGGTTGGAAGTCGTTATGTTTTCAACTGAATGACAATTCGTTCTTGAAGAAAAATAAAGGTTCGATCAGGGATAGCGTTAAGGCCAGTGATCAGTCGAACGTCAAAATTTCTTGTTTCAATCGCTGTAAGCTCTTTCTATCCGTCCACGTTGTTACTGTTCCTTCTTCCTTCTATAAGAGCTTTGTTAGTAATGGTGACACACGAACGCGGAGCTTCAGCTCTTGTAACCTGTTGTGGTACGAACTGAACCTAAAGGTACAGCCTGTTATGTGTACTCAGAATAAGGTACTGACCAATCGCAGGGAATATTATGTGACAAGCCTCAATCGACAATGTCGTTTTTCCAAACCCCCACAGTTCACCGACATGTTCACCCGCAACACCTAGCTGTTCACTTAAATTAATTTATTTTAAACAATTATAACTTGAATAAAATGTTTGTTAGCCGTCCTGGTGCAAATGTGTGCTTTTCTTTAATTTCTTTGTGTGTTGACGGTAAATTTCAAGCCACTGACAAACTTATCAAATTTAGTAAATCTAACGTTTCAATTTGTCCTTCCTGCTTTCATATAAATCACTTCAAAATCACGGGTGAAACCAAGACCGTCCACGACTGGACTGGAATGTTAAAAAGCTCAACGAACAATACCAGCATGGATAATAACCTGCGTTGCGTCCCGGAGCGCCGGCTTATACCGAAACACAGTGTTCGGGGTCACCAATTTTGAACAGAACTGGCTCATCACTGGTGTCATGAGATGCCATTGTGTGGAACATCGCGGGTAGGAAGAAATTTTCCTGTGAAAACGACTACCTATATCGCGAATTACGTGCTCCCATACCTGACACTGTTGATCGCAACAAAAGTCGTGATCTGTAATCCACCTTCTACAAGACAAACTCGTTTCTGCGGGCACTTTTCGTTCATTTTCAAGTTTGCAACAATACAACTTAAATTAATTTATATTTACAATGATACGCTCAATTCAACTACACTAGCTTGCGTCCTTTCTTATTTGCTTACGGTGGTTCCGTTTCCATGTAAGAGCGGCCGGTTGCACCTCTGACAAAAAGATGGAAAGGCCCTTGTTTCTAAGGTCTGAGTGAGAAACAGAAGTGGCTGTCAGTCGCGGGTGCCGTATTGAGGCAGAAGCTAGCAATAAGTCCCTCTTAGTTCTTAACAATGGCCCAAGTCATTAGCAGGATCTTAGTTTCTCCCATACGAATAACCAATTTGGGTACTATCCAAAACCACCACCTCACCCAGCAATCAGGAATTCATCACAGTATTCAAGATCTATTACACTCGTGTCACCTTCCGCAGTATCTTGGATGCAGGTGAGGACACCGATGATCGCGTCAGTGACTGCTGGAAATCATAAACTTGTGAACCTCTTATATGCAGCGGACATCGTCAGAAAAGTTTGTTCTGTTTGCGGGCAACAAGAAATTCAATACATAAAATGAAGACATTATAATTATAAATAAATTTATGTGTCTGATTTAACCTGTGTATTTTTCTGTTCTTGATGTGCAAATAATAGTTGGTAACAATGGAAAAACTTTATAAGGAATTCAGTTAACAATCTAGGACGGGGCGTCGCTATTGTAGCACAATTTTGCGAAATTAATTATTAATTTAGTGCATCATTCCATAAACAAAGAGCTCTCAAGTTTTAAAAATTTTCTTGGGATTCTACCTCAGCTTTTAAAGGAAAATGTTTAAACGACGTTTTCTCATTTCAAATGTCCCCACGGCCAATTTATAGCCGTGTTGCGGGAAACATGTTTCCTGTTGCCCACAAGCTACGGCTTGGGCATCTGCCCTCAAGCATACCTGACTGAATAACAAATATAATGGGTTCCATGGACGTGCTGAAATCTAGGGTTTTGAGCAGCTGCTAAAATGAGCTCCGACCTGAAGCAGTTGATAGTTCCGGGGATTCCCCAACCATCTGGTAAAAATAAAAAATATCCTAGTGTAAGCCCTTGAAGTCCCAGGAGACGAATTTCTAGGTTTTGAGGAGGCCGACGCCTGGAATTTGTCGATTCTCGTCGAGGGAACTCATGAATAGCTGATAGCGCTCCGTGAACCATAAGATGAAGAACGTTTTGACGCCAATGTAGACAGGCCACAGTTGACTACCAGCTTTCTGAAGAAAGGTCTCTAGATGGGCGAATCAATTTGTCGATCCCTTCTTTTGATGTCAACCACTTCATAGACAGATGCCTGAGAATTAATCACAAGATGGTGGCTGTCATGGCAATAGGCAAAGATGTGTAGGACGTGCAGATAAAAGCAAAGAAATCGATGATCGCCTTTTTCCTCACTGCGTCTTCAGTCTGCACCTACGCCAAAGACGCTACGCCTTGCGACTAACGTCACAACCTCTGGCCAGAATCACTGACGTCTTTCCAATAACCAGGAACACAAATATTCGCCTGTTTATTATCACAAATTTACATTCTTATAACTTTTCTGTCTATGTTTACCTTACCCTCATTTTTCAAGTAAAGACTTACAATTCGCGCATGGCAGTTTCATCTTTGAAGGACTTCTTCATGTACATAAGCCCGAGCGTAAGCAAAGTTTAATTCACACCAGTCTTCTAACTGCACAGTGACTGCTATAGCGAACCAAAAGCTTCAACATCAGTAATACTAATCCCCGTCATTAGTCACCAATATGAGCCAGTTTCATCCTTTTCTGATCGTCACAACGCATTTCTTTAAGTTCCATTGAAATATTACGTTCCCATTCCTTCCTCAGTAGCCTTAAGTTTCTGGTTCAGAGAAGGTATTCCCCATTGAAACTCCATATATAGTCATTGTCTCTCCAAACACAGCCACATTCCAAAGACCGCTGTATATTCTTTGATTTTTACTCAAACTAATTAATTTTATTATTTTACGAATACAATACGTTATTCAAATCCTTAACATTAATTCACTCTAGCACGTAGTCAATAAAACACAATAAAACATTAACAATTACTTTAAATCAAAATTACAAGACCTATTCGACAAGTAAAACTCTCAAATCTCCAAACAGATTAATTATAATTTTGTAGCCATATTCGAAACTGCGAAAATTCCTAAGTGTTTTTTTCGAATTCAGGATCCCATCTCAAGGGGTGCACATATTTTTTTAACGTGACAACTAATATTTGTGGGTCTTCAATATGGAAATTGCTTCAAATCACCCTTCTGACATTCCGAAATTTGAAATTTTGGTAGATTTCTGGATAATTTGTCGACCCGTAATAATTCCGAAATGCTTAATTAAAATTAGGAGCAATGCTCACACAAGAAAACTAGAAAGCACTTCATGCTCCTCAATTGGCTTAGTAACACCAGTCGCAAGAAATCAACAAACACGTAAAATAGTTTAATTCACACTATGCAACACGAAAACTGACAATTTTACAAATAGCTTAGTGGGAAGAGTGTACGTCAGCACAACCACTTTATTACTCAAGGCATTTACATTGGCTACATGTTTCGACTATAAATAGTTAGCTTCAGTCCTATTTTTGTCATTTAGGTCACAAGATGCTATGCACACTTTGGGATCCCATCGCGATTACATCCATGGAATACATAAAATTTATAAAATTTAATCATTTGTCTCAAAGAATGTGACGTGCAAATTGTGTTTACAACAGTGGGATACATAAAATTGCGTTATTTGTATCGTAAAATGCTTTATACACATTGTGTAATAAAAAGTTAAAATATGTAAAATTCTTAAAACGGTATATTGGTGTTCACCATTTTACAAATGTAAGT
>Ga0123357_10009235_pt1 | contig 12426 bp, 7 predicted proteins | sample TergutEmb28metaG_FD_89873 | JGI IMG/M metagenome (GOLD analysis project Ga0123357, IMG submission 89873) | Embiratermes neotenicus P4 segment gut microbial communities from Petit-Saut dam, French Guiana - Emb289 P4 | ecosystem: Host-associated > Arthropoda: Insects > Digestive system > Gut ... | reverse complement strand
GGCCGATGTGCGCGCAGGTGTCCACAATCATCGCGGCGCGCATGTCGATGCTGGCAAGGATGCCCACCGGGGCGCGCAGGGAGCGCAGCCAGCGTTCGAGCTGGCGTTGCTGGCCGGAGGAGGCATAGGACACGGGCACGAGCAGGGATTTGCAATCGGCCCGCGCCCGTTGCGCGGCGGCGACAAAACCGGCGTGGCGCTCGCGGCTATACCATGTGTTGCTGCTGCCATAAAAAGCGAGGTGCTTGAAACCCAGGCCCAGGAAGTATTCGGCGCCCATTTGCCCGACGCTGAAATCGTTGATTGTCACCACGGGCATCGATCTGGGGTCCATGTGCCCCCCGAGGGAAACGACGGGGAAGGCGAGCGAGCGCGCGATCTGCCTGTCCTTCGCGGTGATTACCAGGGCGAACGCCCCGTCGAGGTGCGCGTGTTTCAGCCAACTGACCGACGGGCCGATGATTTCGGGCATGAACAAAAACGTCCACCCGCCGTGTTCGTTGGCGTAATCGACGATGCCGCGGCGCGTTTTTTCAAGGAAAGCCAGCCCTTGCGTGAACGCGATGCCGACGCGGGGGCGGTGCTTGGAGTCGAAGGGTCTGGGTGGAGCGGACTTCTTCATGGCTGTTTTGTTATCACGGTATTTCAGTCCCCGCAAATTCCAAATCCCAATAACCAAATCCCAAATAAATCCCAAATCCCAAACGACAAATCACAAAGGGCGGCACGTTGTGCCGTCACTGCGGGTTGCGATTGTGCGCTGGCGTTCGATGGCATGGGTTTGTTTTTTGGAATTTTGTTGTTTGGGATTTGGGATTTTTTTGGGATTTGGGATTTTGGGATTTGGGATTTTTAAAATCCGACCGGCTCAAGTTCATACGAATAAGAATATTCCTTGTCCGCCGGCAACCGGTATTTCGCGAGGGGCCAGGCGCCCCAGGAGTTTTCGCCGCCGAGGCCCATTTGCTTGTGCGTGATTTGAAGCGTCACATGGTCGCGCAAGGGGATGTCCGTGGGGTGGTGCTTGAGTTCGAGGTCGGCTTGGTCGAAGGGCCACGCGGTCATTTCGAGGAGCTGGCCGCCGGTGGCGCGCACGCGCAGGCCGCGTCCGGCGGCGTCGGTGAAGGTGCTCCAGCGGATGTCGGTGCGGTTGCCGGTTTCGCCTGGCTCAATGTAGGGGTGCCAGAGTTTCGTCACGGGGCCGGAGTAGCGTCCGACAAACGCGCTGGTGTGGCGGTCGCAATAATTTTCAACGGGGCCGCGTCCGAACCAGGTCCAAGTGTCGTATTCGGGCGCGATGGCGTAGGTCATGCCGACGCGGGGGAGGTCGGGCAACTTGTCGAGCGCGGCGCCTTGCGCGGTTTTCGCCGCGCGGGTGGCGGGAGCGGTCTTGGCGTTTTTGCCGGACTTGGCGGCGGCGGTTTTGCCGGAACCGGAGTCGTTGCCGGCGTCGGGGCGCAGGCGCATGGCGACGGCGATTTTGCCGTCGGGGGAGATTGTGTATTCGATGCGGGCGGTGGTTTTGCCAACGGGGATGGCGAGGTCGTAGGCGAGGGTGGGGGAATTTTCGATTTTCGATTTTCGATTTGTCGAGCCTGTCGCTTCGCTCGAAACGATTGTGGAGCTACCGCTTCGGTAGGTGACTTGGGCGCTTTCGCCGGCGGTGCGCCAGATGGCGCACACGATGGGCATTTTGCTGCCGCGGTCGTTGTCGGTGGGGGCGCGCCAGAAGTTCATGCGCAGGGGCGCGGCGAGAAGCTCCTTGCCGGCGATTTTGTAGGAGGTGAGTTGCGCGGTGCGGTCGTCGATGGTCGCGGAAAAGTTTTCGCCGGCGATGGTGGTGAGGCCGTGGGCGCGGGTGGTGGCGAGGGCGGCGCTGTTGGACTCTGGACTCCGGACGCCGGACTCCGCGGGCTTTGTCCAGGCAAGCGTGATTTGGTCGCGGGCGATGATGAAATCGGCGGCGGCCCAAGGGCGGTCGGCGCCTTGGGGGAATTCGATGTTGAGGTGATATTCGCATTGGGGTTTCGCGGCGGCGCGCGTTTTTGCGTCGATGGGGATGGCGATGTCGGCGGTTGTTTGCGGGGCGATGGCGGGGAGGGTGGCGGTGCCGGTGGCAATGGGGTCGCCGTCTTCGAGGAGGGTCCAGCGGTAGGGTTGGGCGTCGAGGGCGCGGAAGAAATTTTCGTTGAACACGCGCACACGCGGTTGCGCGGCGGCGGTGTCGAGCGGAGTGACGAGGATGTTGCGGTATTGCTGGAAAATTTCGGAGGAATGCGGATGCTCGGAAAGGTCGGCGGCCATGACGCCGTCGCAACTGAAGCTGCCGTCGTTGGGCCAGTCGCCGTAGTCGCCGCCGTAGGCGAAGTAGCGGAGGGAGCCGTCGGGGGCGACGCGCGCGGGGTCGAGGGCGGCGAGGGCGGCGGCGGAGCCGCCGCGGGTTGCGGGTAGCGCGGGCGTCCCGCCTGCTGACAGGGTGCGTCCCGCACCCTGCCCTTGGTCGGGGCGAGGGTCGGGACGACCCTCGTCTGCAGGCGAGACGCCCGCGCTACCCGCAGGCGAGACGCCCACGCTACCCGCAGGCGAGACGCCCGCGCTACCCGCAGACGCGAAGCGCGCGATGCCTTGGTCGCGCCAGTCCCAATCGCAGCCGCCTTGGAGGAGGCGTTCGGCGCGGTAGTGTTGCCAATAATCGGCGAGGCCGCCGGAGGAGTTGCCCATGGTGTGATTGTATTCGCACTGAATCATCGGGCGCTGTTGCGCGAGCGGGAGCTTTTCCTCTTTGCGACACCAGGCGTCGAGTTTGTCGATTTGGAAATACATGGGGCAGAAAAAGTCGACGTAAGGCTTGTCTTTCGCCTGCTCGTAATGAACGGGGCGGCGCGGCCAGCGTTGGTGAACCCAATCGGCGCAGGTTTTGAAATTCACGCCTTCGCCCGCCTCGTTGCCGAGCGACCAGATGATGATGCACGGGTGGTTTTTGAGTTCCTCGACCATGTTGCGAACGCGGTCGAGATGCGCGGGGCCCCACGAGGGGTCTTTCGCGAGCGATTCGGGGCCGTAGCCGGTGCCGTGCGTTTCGAGGTTGGCCTCGCTTATTATATAGAAGCCGTATTCGTCGACGAGTTCGAGGAAGCGCGGGTCATTCGGATAATGCGAGGTGCGGATGGTGTTTATATTGTGGCGCTTCATCGCGTCGAGGTCGGCGCGCATGGTTTCCTCGGTTATATATTGTCCGCGAACGGGGTCGAAGTCGTGACGGTTCACGCCTTTGATGAGGATGGGCTGGCCGTTGACGAGCAGGTTGCCGTTTTTGACTTCGCTGCGCTGGAAGCCGGTTTTGATGGCGTAGTAGGCGATGGGTTTGCCGTCGGCGTTTTTGAGGGTGAGGAGGAGGTTGTAGAGCGTGGGGATTTCGGCGGAGTAGGGCGTGATTTCCCCTGGCGCAAAACTGGCTGAGAGTGAGTTCATGATTTCCGGTTCGTTTTTTCCGGGTAGCGCAGGCGTCCCGCCTGCTGACGGGGTGCGTCCCGCACCCCGCCCACGGTCTTGGCGAGGGTCGGGACGACCCTCGTCTGCAGGCGGGACGCCTGCGTTACCCAGCACTGACTCGCCGGCGGCGGAGGTGGCGGTGAGGCTGGCGATGGTTTTTCCGGCGGCGTCGGTGAGCGTCGCGTCGATGCTGAAACTGGAGGCGCGCGCGGCGGCGTCATAATTTTTTGTCCACGTTTTGATATTCAGCAGGCCGGTTTTGTAATCGTCGTCGAGCGTGCCGACGACTTCGAAATCGCGGAGGTCGAGGTTGTCGGATGTCCAGAGATACACGTCGCGGAAAATGCCCGACATGCGCCACATGTCCTGGTCTTCGAGATAGGAGCCGTCGCTGTAACGATAGGCTTCGACGGCGATGAGGTTTTCGGCGCCGTCGGCGCGGAGGTAGGGCGTGATGTTGAATTCGGCGGGGGTGCGGCTGTCTTGCGAGTAGCCGACTTTGTGGCCGTTGACGTAGAGATAAAAGGCGGAGATGACGCCGTTGAAGGTGATGAAGATTTGCCGGTTTTTCCAATCGGCGGGGATGGTGAAGGTGCGGCGATACGACATGACGGGGTTGCGCTCGGTGAAGGTGGTGTAGGCGGGGTTGGGGTCGTCCATCACGCGCGGGGGGGCGAGTTTGAAGGGATAGGTGATATTAGTATAAATGGGAGTGCCGTAGCCGAGCATTTCAACGCTCGACGGCACGGGGATGGTTTTCCACGAGGAGTCATCGTAATCGGGTTTCTCGAAACCGATGGGGCGTTGGGCGGGCGTGGGAACCCAGAAGAATTTCCAGTCGCCGTTGAGCAGGCGGCACCAGGGGCTTTCCATGCGTTTTTTGGTGAGCGCGCCGGCGGCGTCGGGGAAGGGCATTTTGGTGGCGTGCGGTTCCTCTTTGTTGATGCGGAAAACGGTTTGGTTTTCCCAATCGGGCGCATCCGCAGCGGGAGCAACGGAGAAGACCGGTGGCTGGGTTTGGGCGAGGGCGGTGGGAGCGGTGGAGGTGGAAAAAATCCCAAATCCCAAAATCCCAAATCCCAAATAAATCCCAAATGACAAAATCCCAAGGTAACGCGGGCGTCCCGCCTGCAGACGAGGGTCGTCCCGACCCTCGCCAAGCGCACGGCGGGGCGCGAGACGCACCCCGTCAGCAGGCGGGACGCCCGCGATACCCCCCAAAAGGCGGCGCCGCGCGCCGTCACTCCGGCATGTGTGCGCGAGTGGTGTGTTGATGTTCGAGTGCATAGGTTTGTTTTGTGATTTTGTGATTTGGAATTTCGGGATTTATTTGGGATTTGGGATTTTGGGATTTGGGATTTCTCCGACGTTATAATTCGATACTTCCGCGCAGGGGCAAATCGCGCGAGGAGGAGCCTACGTTTATAGTATATTTTCCCGGATTCAGTTTCCAGGCGTGCGTGGTCACGTCCCAGAAGCCGAGGGTGTTCGGGTCGACTTCAATCGTGACAGTCTTGGTTTCGCCCGCGGCCAGCGTGACGCGCTGGAAGCCTTTCAACTCGCGCGGGGGGCGGGGGACGGTGGGGTTCGCCTCGCCAGTGTATAATTGCGCGACTTCGTCGCCAGCGCGGGCGCCGGTGTTCGCGAGCTTGAAGGTGGCGAGGATTTTGCCGGCGGGGCCGGGAGTTTTTGTTATGTTGAGGTCGCTGTAACTGAATTGTGTATAGGAGAGGCCGAAGCCGAAGGGGAAGCGCGGTTCGATGTTTTTGTCGTCATACCAGCGGTAGCCGGTGAAGACGCCTTCTTTGTAATGAATGGCATACACATCGATGATGGTTTTGTTGTCGCGGGTCATGAACGAGTGGGTCTTGTCGTTTCCTTTCTTGCCTGCCTTGGCGGGCGTGGCGCCCACCATCGCCGCGGGATGGCTGGATGAGATTTCGCAGGGCTTGGCGTCATAGCCATAGCCGGGCGCGTCGGCGAATTTTTTCTCGATGCTGAAGGGGAGCTTGCCGGAGGGGTTGGTCTTGCCGGAGAGCACGTCGGCGAGCGCGTCGGCGCCGGTCTGACCGCCGTAGTAGGCGTGGACGATGGCGGCGGCTTGCGGGGCCCAGTCCATCTCGACGCCGCCGCCGGCAATGAGGCTGACGACGGTCTTGGGGTTGAGCGCGACGCAGCGGCGGATGAGCGCGTCGTCGGGAAGAACAAAGGAGCGGTTGCCGGTGTCGCTTTCGCCCTCGTAGTTTTTTCCGCCGAGCGTGAAGCCGGGGAAGACGAGCACGAGCGCGGCGGTTTTGATTTGTTCGTCGGTGGGGGCGTCGGCGACGGTGACTTGGGCGGAGGCGGGGAAGAGTTCTTTCATCGCTTGCGCGGGGCTTTTGCTGTCGTAGCCCTTGACGTGGCCGGAGCCGCCGCCGGCGAGTTCGGTGCGATTGGCGCAGTTGCCGGTGACGAGCACGGCGCCCTTGACGGCGGCGGGGTCGAGCGGGAGGACGCCGTTGTTTTGGAGGAGGGTGATGGCGCGGTCGTTGACGGAGCGGGCGACGGCGGCGCGCTCGGCCCAGCGGGGCATGAGTTCGGGCTTGGCAAAGTTTGGTTCGTAGAAGCCGGCGGCAATGCAGGTTTTTAAGATGCTCGCGGCCATGCGGTCGATTTGCGGGGAGCCGAGGAGTTTCGCTTTGTCGCGGCGCAGGGCAAAGCCGGCGGGTTTTTCGAGGTCGTTGCCGGAGGCGGCGAATTTCACGCCGTCCCAGACCGAGGTCCAGTCGGTCATGGTCAGCCATTGGAAGCCGAGCTGGCCGCGCAACACGCCGTTGACGAGGGCGGCGTCTTGGCCGGCCCATTCGCCGTTGAGTTGGTTGTAGGAGGTCATCACGGCCCAGGCGCCGGCGTCGATGCCGGCCTTGAAGGGGGGGAGGTAGATTTCGTGGAGCGTGCGCTCATCAATGATGGAGTTGCTGCCGCGGCGGTAGAACTCGGTTTCGTTGCCGATAAAATGCTTGAGTGTCGCGGCGATGCCGCGCGCTTGGAGGGCGCGGACGTAGTTTTCCACGACGCGCGAGGCGAGGAAGGGGTCTTCGCCGAGGTATTCGAAGTTGCGTCCGCACACGGAGAGGCGGTAGCCGCACATGCCGGGGCCGAGGAGGACGTGGATGCCGCCGGCGCGCATTTCCTCGCCGATGGCGTCGGCGTAGGCGGTGGCGAGTTCGGGAGACCATGTCGCGGCCAGCGCGAGCGGGCAGGGAAAGGCGGTGGTTTTTTCGTAATGCTCCGATTGTCCGCCTTTGATGATGCGGATTCCGGCGGAGGCGTCGGTGAAATGGATTGTCGGGATGCCGAGGCGCGGGATGCCGGTGATGCCGAAGGAGTAGGAGCTTGACGTCAGATCGAAGCGTTCCTCGGGGGTGAGCAGGGCGAGGAGTTTTTGGGCTTGCGCGGCGGCGTCGGCGGGATTCGCGGGGCGCTTGAGGAGCGGGGCGGCGGATTGGGAAAAGGCTGAAAGGCTGAAAAGCTGAAGGGCTGAAAGGCAGAGGGCTGCGATCAGGGCGGTGTGGTTGCGGTGTGTGGTGTGGTGTGTGGTGCGGTGTGTGGTGTGGGTTTTCATGGTGTGAGCGTGGTTGTGGTTTGAGATTTTGGGATTTTGGGTTTTGGGATTTGGGATTTGGGATTTGGGTTTTGGGATTTATTTGGGATTGTCGAGCCACTCGCAGACTCGTAGAGGGATTTTGGGATTTGGGATTTTACTCGGCGCGCATCGGGCATCCCCTGCCGCTTGCGGCTACGCCGCGCCGAGTTTATTGAGTCTGTCGGCGACTTCCATCGCGGAGCGGCCGGTGTGGTAGCTCACTTTCCAGGGGTTGCCAATGTTGCCGTCGAGGATTTTGCCGTCGCGGTCGCAGAGGGTGCGCCATTCGCCGAGGCCGTCGATGACCATGTGCTTTTGCGCGAAATTCCAGACGTTGACGAAGGCTTTCCAGTAGATTTCGTCGCGGAAGGTTTCGTAGCCGTCGAGCATGCCGACGAGGATTTCGGCGGTCTGCCAGAATTCTTTTTCGAGGACAATGGGTTTGCCGGTCTCGCGCAGGCCGTCGCGATAAACGCCGCCGCGCTCCCAATCGATGCCGTTGGTGATGGCGTGATCGAGCAACTGTTTCATCACGGTTTTGTAGGGCGTTTTGTCGTAGCCGCCGATTTCGAGGGCGCGGCTGAGCAGCCAGACGAGTTCGGTGTTGTGGCCGTAACTGGTGGTTTCAATGGGGTCGGCGGGGCGCTCGCCGAAGCGCTCGGCGTTCCAGGTGCGTTTGAGCGAGAGGGCGGGGACGCTCGTCCAGGCGAGGTCGAATTGGTTGAGGCCGGAGCCGCGTTGGTGGTCGACCATTTTGTCGAGGATGAGGTCAATGACTTCCTTGAGTTTGCGTTTGTGCAGCTCGAGGCCGGTGGCCTCGCAGAGCACGGTGAAGGACTCCATGAGGTGCATGTGGCTGTCGAGGGTTTTGCGGTCGCCGCCGCCGAAGCCGGGGGTCTCGGGCGTCCAGTCGCGGTTGAAGTATTCGCGGTAGCCGCCGAAGCGGGTGTCGGCGCAGAATTTTTGGAGCGCGTCGAAGGTGCGGCAGGCGTAGTCGAGGCCGCGCGGGTCCTTGGTGGCGAGGTAGTATTCGCTGAGGGCGTAGATGGCGAAGCTCTCGCCGTAAACGATTTTGCCTTGGTCGAGCGCGGAGCCGTCGCGGTTGCATTTCCAATAAAAGCCGCCGTGCTCGTCGTCCCAGAGGTGTTTGATGAGGAAGTCGACGCCTTGCTTGGTGAGGCGCGCGTATTCGGCCCCGCCGCCGCGGCGGAGGAGGTTGGAGAATGTCCAGATGAAACGGCATTGGGTGTTGAGGTATTTTTCGGGCGTGCCGAGGTCGTTGCCCTGCGCGTCGAAGTTGGTGAGGAAGCCGCCGTGTTGTTTGTCTTCGCAGCGGTCGAGCCAGAATTTCATGATGGCGTCGCGCGCGGCGACGGCGTCGGCGGCGAGTTTGCGGAGGTTGTCAATGTCGAAAGACACTGCGGGCGATGAGGTTTCTGTTTTCATGTTTGAGCTGTTTGAAAAAAAAAGGAAAGAGGAGGGAGGGCAACAAATTTAGCGCATGAGATGAATGCAAAAAGCCGCTTTTTTGCGCATGGAAATGTCCTTTTGCGCAAAGCGATTTTCAACCCCGCCGTTTCCCTGCCGGTTCACACCCTGACCCCTTTGTTCTTCCACCGTCACGGCGCCGCGCTCGACGCCGGCAAAGACTGGCAAGGCCAGTATTTCTACAAAGCCGTCCCCAACGCGCCCCGCCAAGATCACCAAAACCACCCTGGAAGCCTTCCAACGCTGGCTGTGGGACTTTCGCAAAACCAACGGCGAACCGCTCGCCATCGTCTCGCAACGCTCGCGCTTGGGCGCGCTGCAAGCGTTCTTCTCATGGCTCTGTCGCGAAAACATCCTGCCCGCCAACCCCGCCGCCGACCTCGAATTGCCCCGCAAACCCCCGCGCTCGCTCCCTCGCGCCCTCTCGCTTGCCGAGGTCGAGTCAATTCTTGCGGCGCCCGACACCACCGACCCGCTCGGCGTGCGCGAACGCGCGATACTGGAAGTGCTCTATGGCTCCGGCTTGCGCCGCCGCGAACTGGTGAACCTCAACATCACCGACATCGACCGCACCCGCGGCATTGTGTCCGTGCGCAAAGGCAAAGGAGGCAAGGACCGTTTCGTGCCGCTCGGTGATGCCGCGCTGCACTGGGTCAACCGCTATCTGGCCGAGTGCCGCCCGCTATTGGCAACGAACACCGACGAGCGCGCCCTGTTCATCTCCGGTTACGGCGAACGCCTTGCTGTTGGCTCCCTCGGCAACATTGTGCGCCAGGTGATCGAACGCGCGGACATCGGCAAAAGCGGCTCGTGCCACCTCTTCCGCCACTCGTGCGCGACGCATCTCTTGGAAAACGGCGCCGACCTGCGCGCCATCCAAGAATTGCTCGGCCACGCGCGGCTTGACTCGACTCAAATCTACACCGCCGTGTCCATCTCGCAATTGCGCGAGACGCACGCGCGCTGCCATCCGCACGGTCGCGACAAACTCGCCGCCGCCCGTGCCGCCAGCGAAGCCCCTAAGGAAGTCACCCCTGGCGCAGGCAATTTACCGCTTCCCAACAAGACCGAAATCATTCAACCTCAGCCCTGAAAAATGCCTCTTGGCCTCGCACCTCCCAATTCTGAAAGCCAGCACACGAAAAGTGATGCGCTGGGAAGGCGAACCGCAACCAGTATAGCTAATTACGGCTTCAGGTATTACTCGCCTTCTATGGGGCGGTTCCTAAATCGAGATCCGCTGCTGGAAGACGGTGGTATTAACATCTACGCCATGACTGGCAACAATCCTATCGGCAGGTGGGATTATCTAGGGCTGGATCCTGTTTACGATGAGCATGGTGACTACCTCGGCGATGATGATCCTGTTGATAATTCGGACTTTTATTTACCTGACCTCGACAAGGATTTTTCGATGTCAGATTATAATTTACAAGATTTCAGTATCTACGGGTTAGGAGGCCCAGACAGTATAGCTGGATCATACAGCGGAGGCGGAGATAGCGGAGGCTTCATCAACGCAGGTGGAGAGGTCTTGCCGGATGGCACCACTGTCTATTCGAATGGTCTCATCGTCAATCTGGATGGCACCGCCGACTATCTCCCCGATCTACACAGCGATCCATTTAACGAACGAACACATGGTCTTATCAAATTTACTCTTGGGGTGGGCTATGATGACGACCCAGAATTGGCTGCTCAAGGAATTGCTGCTGCTAAAAATTCAATTCTGTTTATATTAGATTCTAAAATAAATGGTGTTGCCACAAAGGGATCAACGAGGCTGCAAAGACTATTAGGTGAAGATAACACTCTTATGATACGTCTCGTGAATTCAGGTGAAATGCAAAGAATAGGTGCATTTAAGGCGGGGGTTGAGGGAGATTGTGACGGTAACTATATCAGATATGACCCATTAAATGGAACCGTGGAGCGACTCTCGCCTGATGGTCGTTATGGGCCGGTAGCCTCTATGACTTCTACATTGGCTCACGAAATATCTCACGCTTATGACGACGTATTTTGTAAAGCAGATATGATTCGCACCTATTATCTAGGTGGAACTACGGACGAGACAACTGCTGTTAAAATAGAAAATGAAATGCGATATATACTACATCAACCTATCGTATCCATGTATGGTAAGGATAAAGTGCCGAATTATGACCAACTTATACCAGCAGATTGGAAAAGTAGAACATATTAATATGAAATCTAAAATAATAATATTGTTCCTGCTAATCTTTGCGACTTCTGTTGACGCTTCGCCAAAGCTAGATTTATATAGGATGGTGGATGGAGACAAAGAACGAGTTATTCTGAAATTAACGAATGACGAAGATACATCGCGGTATTATCTTTACGCGGATAATTTTTCATTGGTTCCTCATTTGGCACTTGTCGAAAATGCCCTCGATCCGCGAAAGGGCAAATTAAGGATATACGGAAATTCTTTAGAACGTAGTAAAAGGGTGCAAGCCTTTGAGATATTACCCAAAACCTATGTGTTGTTCGAACTAAATATTCCAGAGTTAAGAGGCGACCCGTCAATTAGCATACAATCATGGGTTTATGCGGACAAAGAGTGTAAAGATATGCGCATGTCGAATATACTGAATATCAAAAGAGATATATCTAAAAGTGAGCAATTAGAGCTTTATTATCGAACTCAAGGGGAACTCATTGACTCTTTTCAAGAGGAACCGATCAAGCCAACCACATCGGAAAAAGCCCGAACACCCGAGGTGGAGTAATGTTGATTTTTCTTCACTGGAAACTGAGGGGCAGCCAAAGGGGTCAGGTTTTTCTTTTTGCAGTCAGCGTTTTATAATGACTTGTCGCGCGCTTGCCGTCATGACATTCGCTAACGAGCCGGCTTACGGCATGTATGCCTCCCATATCCAACTGTTCCGACAGCCATCGATTGCTGACTGTTGTTGTTTTCTTCATTTCCGCGGCCACTGCCACTTTCCAATCAGCGGATTTTGCCTGGTCTTGCCTTTTCGTTTCGCTAAATCTTGCTTTTAATTCATTCAATTTCTTTTCCCACAACAATTGCCGTCCCTCGACGGCTTCCTCGACGCCTGTAATTTTGTATTCTGGTATTTCCTCAATCAACCCTTGCTTGAACTCTTTTGTGCCAATCGCCCAACCCTTCGAGAGCTTTTCAAAACACAACTCTTTTTGCGCCGGTTCATCAGTCGCCAGCATTGTTAGATAATCCTTATACAAACTTCTTCCCTCCGGAGTGTCCGCCAGTTCCATTGGATGGGTCAGCGCCGCTTTCGGCTCAAACCAAATCGCGCGTTCCCTGGGCTTCATCAGCCAGCGCATGCTGCAACCTTCCCATTGCGCCAGTTCATCCATTGTCATCATTTTCGCGCGAATTGGGTTAAGGTGGATGTAATGACATACCGCTCCCAATGATTTGCCCGGTTCTATGTTCAAGGCTTTGTAACGCCCTTGGAAAAGATGCCCGCGTTCCTTGCGGAATCGGTTGAACCGCGCGCTGAAGGTCGCCTGCAGCCATTGCATTCCCGACACCAGATTGGCGTTCGGGGTGCAAAGCGCCAAATGGTAATGATTGGTCATCAAGCACCATGCGTGAAGTTTCCAACCTGTTTTTTGACATGCCTCGTCGAGCGTTTTTAAAAATGCCTGCCTCGCGCCAGTGGAGGCAAAAATGTTTGCCCGATAATTGCCACGGTTGATTACGTGGTAAAATGCCCCACTGCGTTCTATCCTGAGTTTGCGTGCCATGCTTTTGAATCAAAGAAAGCCGGGACTTTTGTCAACTGCAAAAAGAAAAACCTGACCCCTTT
>Ga0123357_10009233_pt1 | contig 12427 bp, 4 predicted proteins | sample TergutEmb28metaG_FD_89873 | JGI IMG/M metagenome (GOLD analysis project Ga0123357, IMG submission 89873) | Embiratermes neotenicus P4 segment gut microbial communities from Petit-Saut dam, French Guiana - Emb289 P4 | ecosystem: Host-associated > Arthropoda: Insects > Digestive system > Gut ... | reverse complement strand
CATTAAGGCCTTGTAAACACGCAGCCACATTGCCGTGCGCTGAGTCATTAAGGCTTTATCAACACGGAGTCACACTGCCGCGCGCCGTGACTCATTAAGGTCTTATAAACACGGAGTCACACTGCCGGGCACAATGTCATCACAACCTCAACATGTCTTTAGGCTACAGAAACAGTAGTAGCTACGATTTCTTTGTCCGAGATGGGCTGTTTTCTAGTCATAATTGCAATATATATTTGCTAATATTTCTAAAAAGTATATTCAGATTTAAATTTTGCTCGTGTTTCTGAGAACAAATAATTGTACGTGAAATCGGTAAATAATTTTGGGCATCAGTTATACTTGCACATCACTTTATCAGTCCTGGCTTCCGTATGTAGGCCTCATTTACAAGAATACGGACTAAAATCCATAATATTATTGTTTGCTTTCAACTGGTTCTTTCGCAAGTAGTAAGGTATATAGGTACTGAAAGGCTTGTTATTACATAAGTAGTTATACTGTCTCTGTCCGAGACAAACTTATTTTGCTTGTCAGTACCAAAGTGCAACTAGTTAAATCTCTAAAGAGGGAATGCCAATCAGATTAAGAGATATTATTTTATTTACTTGATAGAACGCCTATCAATTTGTAAACAGTTGCACACGTCTAGAAGAAACTTGTTGCTTCAGTCTTTAGGGTCTTATTCTAGAATTTCTTAGAACCTGAAGATGGCGGTAGCAAGCTCCTCAAAAAGTCAGTAATTATTTACCAATTAACATGGTGTCATATTTGAGAAAATTTGAATCCTCTTCCACATCGATGTTAGAAACACAAATATCAAATGAATACTTACTTGCGAAGTTTTAGAAAACAAGAATAGTCGATGTGATTCAAATGCAAGTACTCTGATGGACATTTTGATAAAAAAAATTCTGGAATGCTTGCATATGCTTTTAAGTATCCATTTTATGCAACAAAGCGAAACGTGCAGCTAAATTGCACGCGTAATCGTCTAGACAAAGCTAACGTCAGATGAATTATTTCCAACTGTGCCAGCGGCAACTACTGAGGTGTCGAAACTGGTCATTGCTTTGCCAGGTAAGTCGACTCTTTTCACAAGCAAAGCAAAACGAAAATAGCCTGGAGAGACCCTTAGTGTTCCAGGAGGTTGAGGGCCCAGAATTTCAAAACGAACGGCCATCATTATCCCCAGGAGATACTCCTGATTGTCCTTTCTGTCAGAGAATGAGTAGACACCACGGCCTTAGCACGGCCAGGAGGACCTTTCGGCTTGCAGCGCAGTTCATCAACCAAATGCGCCACCGCCTACCCGGATAGTGCTGCATGGTGGATGATAAATGTCTAACATAAAAAGTGACGTGCCTATGAAACTGTTTCAGTTTGGAGGCCATTTTATAGATACGAGATTAAGATTTGTGACACGACAAGTAGCAGGGATTCTGGTATTTAATTTCGCCGTCAGATACGATACGAAATTAGTGGATTGAAAACTTCAGCCTATTTCCGAAAGCGGTAGTATGTTACTCGAAACTGACACAGAGGTTAGTGCAACTCTGTTGGATGAGAGATGTTACGTCCCATTATTACTGGCCCACTAGTTTCCTTTCTCTTACACACCTCACGCTGCGTTTAGAGCGAGCGGAACTAACGCATAAGCAACTAATTGATCTACACCGCTTGCTGGGTGGAAAATCCGCAACCGATGAAAATTCATTGCACCGTGGGAGTTGGGGGAGAAAACTACTATAGTGTGCGTAGTTAGGGTGGTTTATGAGGGTGCTGAGCACTCGAGCTAGCGAGGGAATCATCCATTCTCCAGACCCGAACCCTAGAATACTAGCAACATTCATGGAGTTGTAGATGCTGGTTACATAAGCTATTTTAAAACTCTTAGAAGTCATAGTATAGTCACATAACGCTTTAAGCTGTGTCCTGGAAGCGGATGACGGCGAAGTATGAGCGAAAAATTCTAACTGTTGTGGAAAGAGACACGTTAATCGGAGAAGTCTTCAGTAATGAGTCACTGACGCAAGACAAAGTTATACACATGTAACCTTCTTGACATCAGCTGGAGAGACAGTTATCCTACATTCAGCTGTGAGGAAATTATTGGCAGCAGCATAAATACTTTAAAATTTAATCCCGTGAGCTTTCTGCCTCGCACCGAACTGTCGCTTTTCGAGTGTCGTAACTCTACCGTAGGTTCCTTATTTCGTCAGAGACGTCTCGGTTTTCTAATAGAACACTTCAGCTTCAACTATTTTTTATCTTTTATTACACTGCCTATTTCTTGATCTGCTTGTACACAGTTTTTTCACATTTATGCATTTCATTTTGTAAGTATTTAAATATGTAAAATGAAGAACGGTTTCAACACACGTATCCTCATTAGACAGCATAGTCTATTAACCTAACTGAGCAGCCATATGTTTCCACCTACATCAGGTCATCGACATGCTCTTCAAATTAAAAAAAGAATGAGAAAGACAATACAGTTACTAAAAATCCGGTGTTCGATTCCCGACGGTATCAATATATGTTTCTCTATTCCAGAAATAATAAGACTGGCTCTGCGTCCCAAGCAGCAAGTAACTCAGTGGCTACCGGAGTTCACCGAGACTCCAAGAGAATGGGACGTGAGCCTGAACACTTCCCTCAGTTTGGAGGGGAGGTTAAGAATAAGTGGAGCTGGTGTATCTTTATTTTCTTACATATTTCATGGCGTGCAAACGGAAACATGTATCTTTACCTCCATCTTGAAGAAGAGTACAGAACTTTCCAAAACTACTTCAGTAAATTTATTACTTAATACATGAAGTCACATCCTAGAATCCAGTAACACTCATATTAAATTAGGGAGGGGGTGGGGTACGTCAAAACACAACTGTCTTGTATCCTATTTATTATGCTGACGACGACATGTTTCGGCCACTGTGAGCCATCTTCAGGTCACAAAAATGTATATAGAGGAAAACTATACACAGTATGATCATAGTATAGGTGCATATTCTATGCACCTATACAAGACAGTTGTGTTTTGACATACCCCACCCCCTCCCTAATTGCTTATAACACAACGGGGACGATGCACCTAAAGATTACTCATATTAAGTTTGTGTGAACTTCCGCTAACTGGCGCAAAGCGGCATATCATTTCGCTGAAGCTCCAGTCGGCTGTGTGATCATTGCCATAAGACGTGTAACTATGTCAGTAAGCACACCCGGAAGTACTTCAATTACTTTTTTTGTTTCAAAAAGGCGAATATTGATATGATGTTATGTTGTAGTTAGCTGATCAATACTGATAATATTTGACTTAGTTTCGTGTGTAAACAAAAAGGATTTTCCACGAAGTAGTCAAAACGTAGTCCGTCAACACAACACATAAACTTAGAAACTAAACACATCTACATATTTCGCCTACTAGAGACAGTCATCATCAGGACGTAAGGCCTGATTATGGCTACCTCTAGTAGCCAGTACATGTAGGCGTCTTTTCACATCTAAGAACATGTTTGTGTTGAAGGATTATTTGTGGTCCTAGAACACAACGAGAAGAATCGCATTAAAAGAAAAATAGTTTTGGAGTGTAATTAAACTTGCTGCCTACTTCTTTCGGAAAAATTAGAAGTACATTTCTGAATGTTATGCTTTGATTATTTACAAAGAAGTACATTTCAGTTTATATTTTCCCAAAAATTGTAATAAAGGAATATTTTGTTTTGATGAAGACTGCGTGATTTAAAGAGGCCGCGATTCTACTCAGACACAAGTCCTATTTCTAACCAAGATTTTCATACAAACCCCTTCCATTGATTTGTTATTACAAACTATGGGTATTCCAAGACTCCATGCGTGCACGATTTTACTAAACATGCGTGATAATGCAACTTTCTTCGATCAAGCTCGAAACTGTGCTGCCGGCTGAAGTTGAGGTACCTGTCATGATCATTTACTGCTGCCTTATTTGGCCCATTTGTAACTGATAATAATAAGGACTTACACCGATTATAGGATATCAACAGAACAGGCTATAGAATCAAATTAGCGCTCTGATCAAAGGAAATGACAAATTTTTCTGTTTAGAATACCGTTAGTGTTGATCACTATACGTGAAAATTTAGTACCTAACGGTCTCCATTTTCTTTCCGTCTAACTTGGGATTTAGGTACCTCTCGGATACTGTCTTGCAGAAGTGAAAGAATGGCGGGACATGAAGAAGACCACACAAACTAAAGTTTTGCGACAAATAGATGATAACGTGTCTCTCTCATCGTATGTGTAGATTTAAAAACAAAATATTTCCTCTTTCTATACTCTGCTTCAAGTATCCTACTGTAAACATTTGTCTAAAAATAAAATTCAAATTTTCCTGTGTATAGTCGAGTGCCTTCTTAGCTTCTATCCAATATTCAAAATACCCCGCACCTCGATGTTTTTGTTGAAACTTCTGGCTCATACTGGGGAGATAAAAATTAAAGTATTGTTCTGAAGACTAACTATACTTGTTGATAAATTTCGCTGATTCTCTCTGTTCTTCTGGAAGTGTACAAGGCTCGCGCTTGAATTTAGGCAACACGTATTTCTTTCCACAAAATTTACTAAACATTATTTTCTAAATATCCTACAATTCGACACTATAAACTATGAGCTGGTAACAGTGTCTTTAGATAACCCATGAATAAACACATAAAATTTATATAAATAAGTATCTATGTGGCTAAGAAAATAAGTCAATAGGTAATTTATTGACCAGGTACAGACTGAGTGACTGAGTAATTGACGGGATATCCTTCAGGAGCACAGACTTTTCTTCTTCACAGTGTCCAAACTGGCTGTGCGGTCCACATACCTCTGCTTCAAAGCGGCTAGCAGGTGCTAAAGAAGTATGAAACTAACTACTATTTTCCACCTACTACCAAGTTCACAAATGTGTACAGGTATACCCACAATTTCCCACATCCCTACCATTTCTTGTCGCTTCATTAAACACAGAGACTAAATCACTAACCTAAACGAATGATGGTGTGTAGAAATCACTAGTGCTCTTCACATTCAGAAATATAGCGCGAATTCTGTGGGTAAATCTCCTGCTGGATGTATGGATGTATTTGCGACTCTTCGGATTTCCTTAGGAAAGGATTTAGAAATTACAGGGTAGTCTTTAGGAGAAGGTTTTGTGGAGTTTTGCGGATTTGTTTTCTAAAACTGAAAACGGGCGGCTCCTCCGAATTATTTCTGGTAACCCACGAAAACTTGACACAAAGTAGCTTACAATAACACAATCTAAATTATTCCCTTCGTTAAACCTCACAACACCCTAACTTAGAAAAACACGTTATTTATTAAATCCGCAGTTAATCCCTCTCGAAGTCTTAAGTTGATTTCCCACTTACTCCAAAACTCAGATATTTTTTAAACATAGAAATTGTAGAATCAAGTAGTAATCGAGAAAGTGAGATCAAAAAACTCAGGTCCCACTTGTCGGTACCTCAACAAACCAATCAAAAGCCATAAAAATTAGCTGTTACTCGTGAATATATACATCTTCATTAGCCAAAACGAATATATTTTATTGCACGCAGTTTCAATATTTTTGTTACTTACTCCCTGACAACTAAAAGGTGTTTTATAGGATCACGTGAAAGTCAGTTTACCTTTTTTGCCTGTTACATTTTGTCATGTAAATTTAAAAAAAAAAATGATAACACAAATGCAAATGTTCGAAAAGAAAGTGCGAAAGAGAATATCGCGACTCGGGAGACATAGAAGATATTACGTAAGAAACTTTGCAAGTTTTTGATGTATGTGCAGGCAGGTGGAGGAAGCTGAACGTGCTGCTCTAATGGGAAAAATAACAAACTGAAGCAAAACTTTGTTTTCGATAACTCGAGAAGCAGCCAGTTGAAAATCGACGGAAATAACAAGCTCTTTAGATGAAAATACTATTGTCCCGTTGAACTGGACTGATTTGGGTGAGCAATTTTTGCAATGACGGAATTAAACTTAGTGACACCGAATGGTACACTTTTCTCACCGCATATTACTACATATTGATAGGATACGAAGTCTTGTACCTAGTCAGACGTGTGTGTGTACCAACATACTATAAAAACCTGCTGTCTTCACCTTCAGCGTAAAAGTGCTCTATTGTGAATTTTAAGACAGCGCACGCCTCTGGATCTTCGGTATGTTTTACCAACGCGCAAGATGTCGCATCCCTAAGACAAAATTGAGACAACAATGAGAGCACAAAATAAGACCCTTATCGCTTAATTTGTGTTTTATATCTTTTTCATGATTTACAGAAATGTCTCACTTTTTGGACTCTCCCACTACTGAGAAACACAAAAAAAAAACCCTCAACCGTAGCCAACAGCAACATAGCAGTAGGGCCCATAGGTTTGTGCGAAAGTGAACAGCTTGCTATATTTTCCTAACGTCGGGCTTTTGTGGGAAAACGAGGAAAAATATCTCCCCTTCTCTACAGGCATAAGACATACCTGCGTCAGGTTTCGAGGCAGTAGTTTTCTTGATGTCAGATAAGTTTGTTTTTTAACGGAAGATTTTTCCTAGGAGTTCTCTAAACCCCACAGAGAACAGAAGTGTTGATTGTGTTGTTTTGATTCCCCACATCACTTTGCTAAAGTGACAGAAGCCAAGCCTATAGGAGGACAGCGGGAACGACGCTCCACGCAAAGGACGTAGAAGAGTTAAAGAAATGTGGAACATATTTCCAAATAATATTCAGTTAAAGGACTTACTCGGGTACTTCTATAACATTTAATTAGTCAGCGTTTACTTAAACATCACATATGTAAGCACGTAGGAGAGTGAAGGTGTTTCTCCATACATTCTTTAACTCGTCTCTAGATGAGTTACAGAATGGAGAGGAGAGTGTTGAGTTTCACTCTCCGACCAACTTAATCCCTGAGAAAGTGTCATCATCACCACCAATCGAATAAAAAGCTTGGTGGGTCCCAGAACAGGTCTGGGAGCTTTAGAAAAAAAAATCTTTCAGCTCTGCCGCACATTGGTCACCAATTCGTTTGCCTTCTAGCCCATAGGATAGTTACTACTGAGGTCTGAATGTGCTATTCTGAATCCAGTTTTATATTTTGAAGTTCCGCGTATGTCTCGATGGTTCAATTGACTGGGTAGTTTCTTTTTCTGTGAATCTGACGACGCTGTCCGCAATTCGGTCTATCTGGTGACAATGACAGGACAAAAGACTACCAAACGGACTGGATAAAAGAGTGGAAGGACGTGATAGTTGTCCAGTTTTAAGGTGGAAATACTAACCCATCACTTGCATCGAGGGACTAAGGATATTCTGAAAGTAAGTATGAACAGGTCTACTGGCAAATTTTAGGCAGGCTTATGTTCTATACTAAGGTAATTATTCATGGTGTGGTGTTCTGGGTTGTGACAAACTCTGGGCCGCTAAGACGTTAAAACTCTAAGGACAAAAAGTAATGCATCCAACAAGAAGGAAGAAAAATTTGAGGATGGGGAAAGTCTACTCCTACAAGGCGCTAGTAAACTCCTAACAGAAAATACGGTGTCATAACCGCTGAAACCAAAATTTGTACCAGTCTGTTAGGTTCTCATTGCCTGGACAAATTTACTCCTATTACCGTCCGATTTCGAAAAAGGAGCACCTCACCCTAATAAACATTAGTTTTTATATACGTATAGGATAGAGGTTTTTATTTTGTTAACAGCTAAATAATTTTAAAGTCGCTTTAAAAATGTTATAGAACGTGAATAAATTGCAACTGAAAATCATATCCATAGAGTGACGACGAAAAAATTGCACTTCAAAATCACAACGTTGGTATCATAGTGATAATTTAAAAATCTCCGATAAACTCCACAGAAAACAGAGCATTTTGGGACATAAGAATCGCCTAGGTGATGAAGGAGTGCCACATCTTATTGAAAATGGAATTTTCGTAGACGTGCTCTATAAAATGTCAGTGACGCATACGTTGAGCCAGTTGAATTTCATCCTTCAATTGTTCAGACATATAATATTTTGCGAAGAGTAAAAATTTGTAGGCTCTGAAACATGTATTTTCCTTTTCTCTTCTTCCCTTCTATTATGCCACAAGAACTATTTCAATCCTCCTCAGCCATTTCAGATTTCTAATCCCAAATATTCTGAATAGAAATTCAGTCCCCGTCTAAACTAATCCCAAATTCTGAGTAAGGTTTCTTGACATTATTCTACTAACGCTAAATTAAATCTTATTATTCCTTCACAATATCCTCACGTACCTGCCATAAAACAGTGATATTCAATTTAATTTACAAACGAAAAAAATTCCTATTCAAAATATTATTGCGTACTCCAGACAAAATTCTCAGATGCTGGACTAAAACACTAGGTCGCTAACAAATAGGAATAACAATAAATAAATATTAAGCAGCGATATATTACATAATTACACTTAATTATAAACCAAGTAGCAGTAGGCGAATATAGGAAAAAATTAAAGAAATATGATATTATTATTATTATTATTATTATTATTATTATTATTGGCGTTTGAGGAATGGCGTTTGGTTTCCGGAAGACGGCAACAGCTGTTAAAAAACCGGACAGATAGATTATTATTTAAGGGAATTTTTGTGCCAAAACCTTGTTTTAGCTTTGTGAGAACTTCGAGTTTCAGAGAAATACTGTTTGGGAAAAACTGCCATAAAGTAAGCAAACGTTCATATACAAGAGAAGTGCCTGACATTAGGTTTGAGGCTTGAATTTCAAAAATCGTTCGGCATTAAGAATGCTGTCTGCTATCAGACGACGCCGTATGGTCTGGTAGAAATGTAAAATATTTTAAGGAACCTGCTGTCTTCGTGTTGTTTGCTGAATATATTTTTAACAGTGGTTTGGTTTCTTTTTCAGTCATATTCGTTACTAAATTATATCTTAGTGTAAGGAATATGGCATTGCTTCTTCAATGAATTCGACACGGAAAACCAGTAAAAAAATTACCCCTTTAAATTGGAGTAATTTGTATTGTCATTTCTGCACTGTGTTGCATACGGAACCCCACGATTTAAAACAAATAAACCGAACGTGCGGGATATTATTTCAGTGTTTCAAATATTCCTTTAATGCACACACTATCGTATTCTGCGACCCCTAAAATCCATTACCAATCAAATTTAAATGCAGAATTCACCATCCTTTAGACCATTTATCCCAACTTTTATTTGGTTCGTTTATTTTCGAATGTGAAAGTCGTATGGAAAATACTGTAAAGTTTCTTTTCTCTCTAATCCGGCAGAACTTTTTACGTAGCAAGCACAACGTTTTATCCAAAAGTTCATTTAAAAACGACAGATCCTGAAACACACTTCATCTTTCAATATAAGACTAATCAAGTACATGTAGTGTGCAGTTTGTTAAAAATTTTATATGGTAACTGAGAAACCTAGAACCTGATTTCTTCAGGTAACACTCAGAAAGTTTGGCAATTCTGACGTATATAATGTGAAAGTTTAAGTGAAAATTTAGTCTTTCATGCACCTACTTTTACTCGATTAAAATAAATTATGCATATTCGCTAAGAGCTATATACTGCGTATTTGGCAGCTATGAATCCGAAAAGCATTAATTTAAAATACAGGACAATCGAAAGCATAAATGGAAAGATACATATAGACAATAGCAAAGAACTGAGACACATTTTATGTAAGTCGCAATTAACCCAATTTCTTTAAAGTCCACCATATTACTTTTTAAACAACAGACTACAGCATTTACCAGTAAATGAAATTCCTCACCCCTCATTTTAAGCTACTACTTGACCATTCTATTATTTTGTTATATTTTGTGCGTATATTAATGTATTTATCTCTTTTTCGCGCTTGAAAGGGTTAACAATCTTATCATACTGCTACTAGCTATTGAACATTTAAGAGGATTTGAAAATATCTACGTAGTATAACTAAAAACGTGGATGCCTTTCAGAAAGAAAATTAGTATTTTAAGCAGTCAGTACGAGACACATGTAAGATATTCACAATGCTCTTTTAAATTGTGTAGTGCTTAGAAAGTGATTACGATATACTAGAGGACATACATTACAGAACACACTGCCCTTCACAATTAAATGTTGATCTATCAATATATAATTAAAGTAATCCATTAATTCATACCATCTACTCTGTAGGTAATCTATATCACCAGGAAATATTAACTAATTGTAAAATTAAAGTTTGCATGTATATTTAATACACCTATTCTTCCAATTACAAGAGTAATATAATTATTTGTAGCTCTGAATGTACTTATTTCTCTAAAAATAGAGTGAAAGGGCCTTGGAACTCGAAATATTTAAGTGCGTAGATGATTCCGTCTAACGCGATATTTTTTGGGGGTAGGGGAGACGCTAGGACCTGTAACTGAATTTCACATTTAGGTATTTCCCGGTATGATAAAATGTAGTAGTATCATACTTAGTCGCCTGAAATTTCCTACTTCCTACATTCAACGATGCGTGAAATGTGTCGTAAGTATTATAGTACAATTATAGTTACATAACATAGGAAGCTGTTCTGTGACTATGTGTGTACGTTGTGTATCGCCCAAGCCCCTTTATGGAAATACGAAGCTTTCACGTACTTATACAGGTGGCACGTCTGTTCGAAAATGAACCTTCTGAAGGCTAAAGACATAATTTAATTCACTGCCTCAACGAAGAGTGCAAGGAAGGAAATATAGTTACGAAAGGATAAAGAAAAGAAGGAAAAGGGATGAGTAATGAAGAGAAGAAAGTAATAATTCACCGTTGAATTTCAACAAGTCTTTTCTCGAAGTAATAAAGTAAAGTGCAGTAGATATATTTATTCATCCGCAGAGCTTTCGTGGAAGGTAGGGTTCTATACACGTCCTCACATACAATACCACCCCTGTTTCTGTACTCACTTCACGATGATGTCTTAATGAGATGAACCTGACACACAAGACTTGGTGGAGAAGCCCAATCATATGCCTTATGTTCGCATAAACAAAGTGAGTTCAAAGCCTTATCTGATATTACAATAAAGGCGACGAAAAAAAAGTTGCAGTGCGATTTTTTTTTTGTCGTCAAAGATAGTGAACTGTTGTACTTAAACACGCTTCACCAAATCTAAACAAATGACATAGAATGTCATTTGTTTACTCTGGTATTTGGCATTGTAAAAAAATATAAACTACCCTCTACTCATACTGTGCTCGAGATGGACAAGTACGTTTAGGCCTTTAACCTTTTAAAGCCTACCGCTTACTTTACGTACCACCAGGTTTAACATCCAAGAATTTTACATCGTAATCACATTGTCTTTATGTGTTCTGTATGGATCTCAGAACAAGAGGAATTTTTTTATACGACCTTCACAGACTGGCTTTTATAACCGAGGCAGAGAGTGTTTACAGCGCGGTACGAACTGAATCCTTATATAACTCAGATACGTTTCGTCTTTAAAAGGTTAAGGAACAGCAGTTACTAAGTTTGTTACCTGCACTGGCATTAAGAACACCACATTCTACTTACTACCACATTTAAAAATATATTTATTTTCTTCTTTTACAAGAAACTGCAATTATTTCTCCGTGCTCTATTAATAGAGTGGTCTTCGTAATGGAAATTTTTGGATGTTTGCTGTGAGGTATGAAATACATTTTAAATTTTTTCCATAAAATTAGTGATTGAATACATTAAGAAACACCGGCCAAATTTCCTTTGGGTAAAAAATTTATCCTCTCCTCTCCTGCTTGAAACATTTATGAAATAATTTTCAGATAATCAAGAAATTCTCCGTATTTTATGGAACCCGGAAGTTCATTACCGCGTTTACAAGGGCCCGCCATCTGTCCCTATTCTAAGCCAGATCAATCCAGTCCATGCACACCCATCCCTTTTCCTAAAGATCCATATCAATATTACCCACACATCTATGCCGTACAATGCCATAAAATCCATAACAAATTTCATATAAATAGGTCAAATATTTAAAACAAAAAAACTAAAATGGGATAGATGCCTTTGCGCTAACGAAGGGCTTGGTGATTTCATAAAAGAAACATTTTCTCTCCCAGGGAAAAAATGTATAGCCTAAATATACGGCATATGAAGTTTCAAGCCTTTTGCATTATAACGCCTCGTTAGTTGGTAAATAATTTGCCCACTGGCATGGCCTGAAATTCCCAAATGTTTAAATCTTTATCGTCACCGATGTAAGAACTCCGAATCTCTCCGCCTGCTAAATATTTTACAAATTAGGCTACGTATTAACCCTTTGGCGCCTAACGACCCCTATAGTGGTCGTACCGCACCGCTAACCTCTAAATGTTGCATTTTATATATTTATTCAACAAATACAGGTACTGAATATTTTAAACACTGTATATACTCTCCGTTTTTTTTTT
>Ga0123357_10009232_pt1 | contig 12427 bp, 5 predicted proteins | sample TergutEmb28metaG_FD_89873 | JGI IMG/M metagenome (GOLD analysis project Ga0123357, IMG submission 89873) | Embiratermes neotenicus P4 segment gut microbial communities from Petit-Saut dam, French Guiana - Emb289 P4 | ecosystem: Host-associated > Arthropoda: Insects > Digestive system > Gut ... | reverse complement strand
GACGGATTCCGCTTTGTGCGGGCGCTTTCGCCCACAAGCTACCTGCTGGCGGCTGCGCTGACGCTGGTCTTCGCGGTATTCGTGAACCTCGCGATGATCCCGAAGATACAGGGCGTCGACATGCTGGAGTCGTTGAAATCTGTCGAGTAGAGCGCGACGTCGCCTTCTTGGGTGTCAGCCGATCTTGGATGGGGATTTCTTTTTTGCTTGAGGCAGCCCTCAGGGCCACCTGGGCCCTTCGGTCTGTTTGTTCCCACTTCGGTGCTGGGCAATAGCTTTGGTCTGGCAGAATCTCTGTAGGGCGCGACGACCCCGGCGCGCCTCTGTTCGGAGTAGCAAAGACCCTGTAGGGCGCGACGACCCGGCGCGCCTCTGTTCGGAGTAGCAAAACCTCTGTAGGGCGCGACGACTCCGGCGCGCCTCTGGTGCAGGTGATGCTGACTTTCAGGCGCCAGCCAGTATAATAGTCCTCTTACAACCGCTCACTTAAGGAGTCAGATTGCCTACAAGAAAACATATTCGCCTTCAGGGGTACAACTATAGTCAAGAGGGAGCCTATTTTGTCACGGTTTGCACTATGAATAGAGTAGAACTGTTTGGCAAGATCGACACCTCTGATGTCGTAACGCTTAAGCTTTCCAGCTATGGGAAGATCGTAGATGAAGCAATTCTTGAGATGGCCGACCACTACGACAGCCTGTCGCTGGACAAGTATATTGTGATGCCCAACCACATACACATGATCCTGTTTTTTGATGAGGGACAGAAGATGAAGTCGCAACGGCCAATGACGGCTTTACTCCCAACAGCGATCGCTGCTTTGAAAAGAATAACAAACAAAAGGGCTGGGCGTAGTCTCTGGCAGGCATCTTATCATGACCACATTATTCGTGATGAGAAGGGGTATCTTACTGTCTGGAGCTACATTGATACGAATCCGCAGAGATGGGCAGATGATGAGTATTACTCCGCAGAGGGGTAAGTTTGGGTGTCATCGAGCACATTGCGGTTCCGAGCAGAGGCGCGCCGGGGTCGTCGCGCCCTACGGAGTCTCTGCCAGCCATAGTCGCCACAGCTGACGCCAGAATAAGCAGCAGAGGCTCGCACCTTCCACGGTTTTCCTTTAGATTCCTTTGGATTTTGTTAGACTTCTTTGGATTTTGTTAGATTTCTTTATTGCCGCACGTAACAACCGTGTCTCTATCGTGGTTTCCAGGGTTTTGCTGTCCTGGGCAGAGGCGCGCCGGGGTCGTCGCGCCCTACAGGTCTGTGCTCATCACAGCTGCGTAAGCTGACGCCAGAATGGCTGCTCAGGCGATAGCTTGCGTGGTTCTGGTTGGCAATGGCTCTGTAGGGCGCGACGACCCGGCGCGCCTCTGCCCGGGGTGGCAGCTTGTTGTCGGTTACGGGCGGATGAAGACGGGGGTGCCGATCTTTACCTGGTCGTAGAGCCAGATGACGTCGGCGTTGCTCAGGTGCAGGCAGCCGTGCGAGGAGGCGCTGCCTCCGACGGTGCCGCCGTGGATACGGTAGCCGTAGTCGACGACCTGCCCTTTGGAGTTGCGCGTGACGACGTTCATCGCGCGCGCGCCCAGAGGCCCGGTATGGCTGGGGCCGATCCGCTCCGGCATGTTCATCGACCAGTCCTCATGGGGGTTGATCCACACCGGCGCAAAGCGCTTCTCGCCAATATAGTAGTCCCCGGGCTTGGTCTCGTAGCCGGGTTTTCCGGTGGCGGTGACCATGCTGCGCACCAGCTTGGCGCCCAAATAGAGGTTCATCTTCTTCGCGGACAGGCTCACCACGATGCAGGGCGCATTAGCAAGCGAGGCTGCGGTAACTTTGGGAGCATTGGTCGTTGCCGGGACCGTAAAGCTCTGCGCCTGGCCGGTATCGATGGCCGTCTTGATTGTCTGGCTAAGCTGCGTGGTGGTCGCGGCGGCATCAACCGTTGCGCCGACGACCTCGGGGGTAGCGGTTGGCACGAGGCTTCCGGCAGGCAGAGTCAGGTGAGCGTCAACAGGCGCCACCGCAAACTTCCTGGCCAGCGTGGCCACGTAGGAAGCAACCGCCTGCTGATCGATCGTATAGGGAAGCTCCACATCACGGGAGACACTCTGTTCCAGCCAGTCATAGCGCAGGCGCTGGAGCAGGGTCATGTCAGAGCGGGCCGTGGTAATGCTGTCCACCACGCGCGTGGTATCAAAGCTCACAAAACCCTTAATGGGGGTACTTTGCTGACCGGCGGCGACCCGCAGGTCGATCTGCTGCCCGCTCAGGTCAGCGATAATCGTCTCGACCTTGGGCTGGACCTCACTTTTGGTCAGCCCTCCAAAAGACTGCCCCTGAAAGGACACCCCGTTGGGGATGACGTCTGCCATCTGCTGATCGTGATAGTACAGGTAACCGGCGCCGGCGCCAAGCAACACAACCAGGCAGAGCGCAATGATCAAAAGCGCGTTGCGCAGCGGATGGCGCCTCTTTTCTGGCGCGGCCATTTCTGCTTCCTGCTGCGCTTCCAACACGGCAACCTGGCGATCCAGCGCCCCAGAATCAGTCTCCGGCTCGGGAGCGGGAGTGGCCTCAGCTTCAGGAGCGGGAGCAACCGCAGCTTCGGGAGCAACCGCAGCTTCGAGCGCCGCCGCTGTCGCGGGCACAGCCGCCGCTTCAGTTTCGGTCGCAAGCGGGATGCCGGGGGTGCCAGCAACCTCAGGCGCAGCGCCTGCCTCGACCGCAGCGCCTGCCTCGACCGCAGCCGCCGCTTCGACCGCAACCGCCGCCTCCGCGGCCCCAGCCTCAGCTGGCGCCACCTCCGTCGCCTCGGTCGCTGCTTCTTCTGGCGTCGCCTCCGGTGTCAGGGGCGATAAATCTGTGTCTGCCATATGCTCACTTTCTGTTTTCATCACTCAGGGGTAACGCGTGTTGGTGCGCATTGACGCGCATTGACGCGTGTGATACTTCAGCACATATTATACTGACCAGAGCGACACTCTGGGCGCGGATGTTGTGTTCACGTTATACTAGATAGGTTATGGCACAAAATCCAACATACCAGGCGCCAAAAGGTACCGTTGACCTGACCGGCGACAGTGCTCGTGCCTGGGAGTATCTGAATCACACGGCGGCGCAGGTTTTTTCACGCTACGGCTACGAACTCATCTGCACGCCCATCTTTGAAGCGACCGAGGTGTTCGCGCGCGGAATCGGCGCGGCCACCGATGTGGTCAACAAGGAAATGTACAGCTTCAAGGACAAGAAAGGGCGCAGCCTGACCCTGCGCCCGGAGAACACGGCCGGCGTCGTGCGCGCTGCCATCCAGGGCAACCTGGCAGGCGAGGCGGGCCTTGCCAAGCTCTACTATGCAGGGCCGATGTTTCGCTACGAGCGTCCCCAGAAAGGCCGCCAGCGCCAGTTCTATCAGATCGGGGCAGAGGCGCTGGGACCGGCCAGCCCTGAGGCTGACGCAGAGATGATACTGATGCTCTGGAACTACTTTTGCACGCTGGGCCTGCCGGTGGTAAACATGGAGCTGCTGGTCAACTCAATGGGCTGCCCACAGTGCCGCCCCGCGTATCGCGAGCACCTGGCGGACTATCTGCGCGACCACACCAAAGAGCTGTGCCCTGAGTGTCAGACGCGTGCAGATACCAATCCGCTGCGCGCGTTTGACTGCAAGAATCCGCAGTGCCAGACGGTGCTTGCCACCGCCCCCAAACTTTCAGACGCGCTCTGCGACGACTGCGCCAGCCACCAGAGGCAGGTAACGGCGCTGCTTGAAGCGGCTGGCGTTACCTATACGCCTGATCCGACGTTGGTGCGCGGTCTGGATTACTATACGCGCACGGTATTTGAGGTGCAGATTAAAGACGGTCTGGGCGCGCAAAACGCGCTGGGCGGCGGTGGCCGCTATGACGGGCTGTTCGAGCAGCTGGGTGGCAAGCCTACGCCGGGCATCGGCTTTGCTCTGGGTTTCGAGCGCGTAGCTCTGGCTCTGGATGCGGCAAATCAGTACTTGTTTTCTGCGGGCGGCCCGCGCGTTTGCTACGTGGCGGCTGCTGACGCTGCGTTGCGTGGCCGGGCCTTCGGGCTGGCGCAGACAATCAGGACCTCTACTCAAAAGTGGGCGGCGCTCTGTGACCTGCAGAACAAATCGCTCAAGGCGCAGTTTAAGGCCGCAGACCGCGCGGGTGCAGCCGTCGTGGTCATAGTTGGCGCTGATGAATTTGAAGCAGGTCAGGTACGGATGCGCAACATGCAGACCCATGCTGAAGAACTCATTGCTTTTGACGGTGTTGCCCGGTGGCTGGATGACCATCCAGAATTGCAGGGCGCCTCAAATCAACTTTCTGTAAGCTCCTACACCTCTTAACCGCAGGACCGCAAAACCACAGGACCCGAAAGGACATCATGTACGACGCACGCTATACGATTCGCAGCCACACCTCCGCCCAGCTGGACATCGAGGCGGTGGGAGAGGCCGTCACGCTGGCCGGCTGGGTGGCGCGCCGCCGCGACCATGGCGGGCTGATATTTATCGACCTGCGCGACCGCGCGGGCCTGACGCAGTGCGTCTTTGACCCGGAAGACTCCGGCGGCGCGGCCTTTGCGCTGGCTGAGGCCGTGCGCCCCGAGTGGGTCGTCAGCCTGACCGGCACGGTGCGCCCGCGCCCTGATGACGCGCTCAACCCGGACCTGGCTACCGGCGCGATCGAGGTGCTGGTAAGCGAGCTGACGGTGCTCAACCGTGCCAAAACGCCGCCCTTCGAGATCGAAGACGGGATAGAGACCGCAGAAGACGTCCGCATGAAGTGGCGCTACCTTGACATCCGCCGCCCCGAGGTCGAGCGTGCGCTTGAGCTGCGCAGCGCCGTGACCCACGCCTTCCGCTCCGCCCTGGCCGAGCGCGGCTTCCTGGAGATCGAGACCCCGATGCTGACCAAGTCCACGCCCGAAGGCGCCCGCGATTACGTGGTGCCCTCGCGCCTGGCGCCCGGCAAGTTCTACGCGCTGCCGCAGTCGCCGCAGCTCTTCAAGCAACTGCTGATGGTGGGCGGCATCGAGCGCTACTATCAGATCGCGCGCTGTTTTCGCGATGAGGACCTGCGCGCCGACCGCCAGCCGGAATTCACGCAGGTCGATATCGAGATGTCTTTTATCACGCAAGATGACATCATGGCGCTGGCAGAAGACGTCCTGACTGAGGTCATGGCTGCGGCGGGTGTTCCCGCTGAGAGCTTCCGCACGCCGCTGGACCGCCTGACTTGGCATGAGGCGATGGATCGCTTTGGCAGCGATCGCCCGGACCTGCGTTTTGGCCTTGAGCTGATCGACGTGAGCGAGGTCGTCGCGGGCTGTGACTTCAAGGTGTTTGCCGATGTGGTTGCCACAGGTGGCGTCGTCAAGTGCATCAACGTGAAAGAGGGGGGCCGGGCGCTCTCGCGCAGCCGCATCGACGCGGTAGGAAAGATCGCCGAAGGCGCGGGCGCAAAAGGCATGGCCTGGATCGTCTTTGGGGAGCGTGGCGAGGTCCGCTCTCCCATTGCAAAGTTCCTGGGCGACGAGGTCATCGCGCGTCTGCGCGAGGCCGCAGGCGTGGTGGACGGCGATCTGCTGGTCTTTGGCGCGGGCCCGCGCGACGCGACCAACGAGGTACTCGGCGTGGTGCGTCTGGCGCTGGCAGACGAGATGGGCATCGAGCGCACGGGATTTTGCCCGCTGTGGGTGGTAGACTTTCCGCAGTTTGTCCACGACGCCGACACCGGCGGCTGGACGGCCAATCATCATCCCTTCACGCGGCCCTTTGACGCCGACATTGACAAGCTGGAGACTGACCCGGGCGCCGTGCTCAGCTACTCCTATGACTTTGTGCTCAACGGCCTGGAGGTCGGCGGTGGCACCTTGCGTGTCCACGACGCGGACCTGCAGCGCCGCGTGCTTGCGGTCATCGGCCATGATGCGGCGGCGGCCCAGGAGCAGTTCGGCTTTCTGCTTGACGCGCTGGGCTTTGGCGCGCCGCCCCACGGCGGTATCGCCCTGGGCCTTGACCGCCTGGTGATGATCCTTGCCGGCGCCACCTCGATCCGCGAAGTCATCGCATTCCCCAAGACCAGCAGCGGCTTTGACCCGATGACCGACGCCCCCAGCGAGCTCTCCGCCCGCCAGCTGGCCGACGTCCACCTCCGCCTCAGCTAAATCCGGCACTGGGCAACAAGTCCCAACTCATGCGTAGCGCGTGCCGACCCGGCGCGCCCTGCCCGGGCTGGCAGCGGCTTCCGCCTCCGGCCTCAGCTAAAGCGTCAGCAACTCTTCGATGGTGATGTCGAAGGCGTCGGCCAATGCAAGCAAGGTGTGTAGCTGGGGGTTCATCGGCGTGCCTGGCTTTGACTCGCCTTTTTCGAACTTCTGATAGGTGTAGACCGAGATTCCGGCACGATGAGCTATACGCTCCTGACTCAATTTCCTCTCGACCCGTAGCGCGCATAAACGCAAACCGAGCTGCCTTGAGAAAGTGCTGCTGCGCTCGCTGTCCCCTGCTTGCTCTAAATACACCATAAATTAACTATCAGCGAAGTATCTCTTCGACACTACCATATTGGTATGGGAATATAAATGTGGTAAAATTTGTTATGGTTTTGTGAGGGGAAATCAAAAATTCAACAAAGGGGGCTCTCGCAAAATGAAACAAAAGTTCACAAACAAACATTTTTAACAAAAATCCGTAATAAATAACTCTTTTTTGGCTCTATCTATCTGGAGCAGCTCCACCTATCTGGAGCAATTAATTGTCATGTTAGCGCTCGTTAGTGAGGGAGGATTATATGACGAGACACGACAGGGGTATGACTTCGTTGAATAATGCTGAAAGGTCTGGCAAGGGACTGCCTCAGATTTCAGTTAATCAGCGGCGTCTGACCGCACTGGTCAAACAGGCGCAACAGGGTTCGTCGGCGGCATTTGCGCAACTTTACGAGATATACTTTGATCGCGCCTACTACACAGCTTATAAGGTGCTGCACGATGCAGGCGCAGTCGAAGAGGTCGTTCAGGAGGCGTTTTTACGCGTCCTGACCAAGATTGATACCTTGCAGGAGCCAGAGAAATTTAACAGCTGGTTTTTCTCGGTCATCTACTACCAGGCCATGCATTATATGCGCGATAACCGTGCGGCCTATCAGATGGAATCGCTTGACGCGATCGGGGACTTTGACGCCAGAGCCCCGGAGGTCATCGACGCGGAGTTTCTGCCGGCCGAAGCGCTTACGATCAAAGAGGACCGCGCCCTGCTGCTCCGCCTGATCGATGAGCTTTCTGTGACGCAGAGGGTCGCGCTCATCCTGTATTACTACGACGAACTTTCAATCACGCAGATAGCGGAGGTGCTTGGCGTCAGCTCGCCTGCGGTGAGCAAGCGCCTCTATGATGCGCGCAACACGCTGAAAACCAGTTTTATCCGGGAGTCGCAAAGCGCCGGCGCACCGATTGCGACAAATCAGGCGCACCCGGTATTGCAACAGCTTATGCAGGAGGAGGCGCCAACAGAAGAGTATGCAGAGGCACGCCAGCGCACGACCGCCTGGATAGCGGGCTGCCTGCCAGCGATACTGGCAACGCAGGCAAGCAAATCTTCAATAGTCCCCTCAGGGCTGAAGGGCCTTTTGGGAGGGGCTCAGACTCAATCAGCGCACGTGGCGGTGGCGCCCCACATACTGCCCATCGTGGCAAAAGTTGCCTGCGGCATAGCGGCGTCGGCGTTGCTTACGGGTGGCGTCTGGTATGGCGTGCGTCAAGTCGCAGCACACGCCGCCCCCAGCACGCCGCCCGCCAAAGCTGCCGTCCAGACAGTAGGATCAGGCGCCTCTGCCTCTGTTACAACAACGCCCACGACGGCTGCAAAGCAAAAAAGTACGTCCGACACAGCCTCCGGCACAGCCGCCCTGACGGCGCCAGCATCAGCTTCTGACCCGACGCCTCGCCCGGTCATTACAACCATGCAAACAACGATAACCTATCCTGTGGGAACAATTCTGACGGCGGAGAGGATCCTGCATGACTCCGGCGCCGGCGCCTGCGATGCGCAAGGAACAGCAATCGCAGTAACGCTTCACGGGCTGGAAATCGTCAACAGCAACCGGGAAGGAAGTTACCAGGTCTACCTGCACGCAACCGACAACATCAGCCTTGGCGCCAAAACAAAGGTCCTAACCATTGTTCTGCGCTAATCACAAACCCGTCATTGCGAGGAGCAAAGCAAGCAAATCGTCATTGCGAGGAGCGAAGCGACGCGGCAATCCACAAACCTGCGCGCCGCCCTCACTGCGGAGCGCCCGGAAAACAGTCCGGTGGACTGTTTTCAGCGGAGCAGGGGCTTGCCCCCCGCGCCTTACCCGGAGAGAAAGGCTTTTTTTAAATGGAGACAGCCCTCAGGGCCATCGAGGCCCTTCGGTCTGTTCGGAACTGGAGGTTGACTTGAATCAATGCGCGCCACCGGTACTGGGCACCGAGCTGCAACTCATGCGTAGCGCGCGGGGACCCGGCGCGCCACCGGAACTGGGCAACCGGCCCGGCTAGGCAAAGACCCCGTAGGGCGCGACGACCCGGCGCGCCTCTGTTCGGAGAAACATAGACCCCGGGCCACAGAGCAAAACTGTAACCCAAGCGCACCGACGCGCTTACCAAGGAAGAAGCAAGAAGGATCCCTCAAGGGGGGGATTAATTTGGAGGAGGACCATACATGAGAACACGTAAACCATCGTCACGGGGCAATTCCCCCGCTACCGTCATTGCGAGGAGCGGCGAAGCCGCGACGCGGCAATCCAGTAATTTGCGAGCGACAGCGAGCGAGGCCGAAGGCCGCCCGCGGCAATCCAGCAGTCTGCGCAGGCGTGCCCTGATGATGGTCCTTTCAGTAGCGATGCTGCTGCAACTGATCGCCCCCGCGGCAACCCCCCAGGTGGCCAGCGCAGACACCCCGTCTGCAAACAACACCACCATCGCCACGTGGGTGCGCACTTCCTCTACTATGGAGCAGTCCGGATCCGAAGACTTCATCAAAGCTTCCAACCTCCCCACCTACACCGACCCGGTCAACGGCATCCTGCGTTGCAAACCAAACGCGCTCTGCGGCCAGGACATCACTCAGAAAGTCGAAGTGCGCTTAGACGTGAATTGGAGGGAGCCCATCCCCGGTGGCACGATCACCTTCACCGTACCCTATGGAACAAACACCGTAACCTTAGGAGGCGATCCCTCAACAGCAGCCAATGCAGCCTCAGTCTCTTTGCAGGCACGCGGCACTGCCGCAAACCAGGCAGCTCCCGGCCAGCCTCGTACCTGCACGATCACCCTGAAGAGCGACATGACTCCTGGATCGATGTTTAATATCTTCTATGTGCTTACATTTACACAAGGCAGCCAGTGTTTCGATGGCGACACCGGAGATTTGACCCCACACCTTAATCAAAGCGGAACAGAGATCGCCGTAGGCGAAGCACTGAGTGTGACTTCCGCTTGCAAGACTATCCCATACGCTTGCCTGCAACTTGCGAGCAATCCTCGTACTCCGCAATGCATCGGTCCTAATCCCAATTTTGCTACTGATGTCATCCCTTTTCTTTCACCGACTACCGCTCAGACAGCCAAGGTTGGCCCAACCTATATACTGAGCCCGGGTATTTTGACTCATATGCCAGATGCACGGGCGGACTATACCTCTGGTAGCTACTCCTCTGCCTCTGCCCCCAAGACCTTAACGATCACTATCACCCTGCCCGCAGAAGCTACGTTGGCGCCAACGCAAGTAGCGGCGTTTTCTAACTACACCCAGTCAACGGTAAACATTGCCGGGCAGGATCATATTGTGCTGACGACAACGGCAATTGTGAGTGTGGGCTATGCCGCAATTCAAAGCACTATTCGGCCTTCTGCTCCCAGTATTGCTGTTATCTACACAGCCCCTCCATCTGGTGGAGCTTCTTCGTATACCTATGATGTCAAAGCAACAGGCACCTGGTATGACGATAGTCCTATTGGTCAAATTGAGAGTCCAGACATCACGCAGCTTTACAGCACTGATGTGGTGAAGGTGAACTATACTGCCACTGCCCGATCCTGCGTCACCTTCGCGCCTTCACCAGATTATCCGGGGAATTTTGGTAGTGTAACGGACTATTATGGCGCTACCAATGAAAGTTCAGCGCTTGTTCCCGGTGATTACACAACCCTGAACTATCAGCTTAACAACAACCAAAGTACCGGCGAAGCTGCCCTCAATGACGTAAGCTACACGATTCCTTTCCCCTCAGGGGACCTGCTCGATATCAGCGACTTCATTGTCAATTCCAGTATTGTAGCCAACCCTCTGGTCAAAGACTATCTTGATAAGATGACCGTAACCTATTCAGACAATGATTCTGCTACCTTTTCTTTTGATGATCCAACTATCTTTAGCCAGACCGTAGTGATGAACGGAGGAGGTACCGCTCTTTATCCCACTGGCTATGTCACCACAGCAGCGCCAGCTAACTGGATCATGAACGGCAAGGCTGATTCGGTTTATATCACGCAGATTAAGATCACACAAAAGCAACCGCTTGCATATGGGGATACTGTCAGCTTTAACTTCAAAGCACGCTTGAGAAACAAGCGTCACAGCGGACCCGATATCATCCCGGGTACCGACACGGTACAAACACAGATGACCACAACGGTGACACCAGAAGATGGCACGAGTACGCCTCAGAACAAGAGCGCAACAGCTCAGACGTATCCTATCTATGCAACGACTGATGACATTCCTTTAGGTAAGCCATCTATGATCGCTTCGTCGACCTTTGCCGGTCTACCAACAAACACCTCTGCTGGTACTGAGGTTCCACTTACTAACGCCATCCGTTACAATGCGCCATCGATCAATTACAACGCTCGCATCCACAATCCGACCGTCTGGCTTGCAGTGCCGGACTACTTGCAGATTGATGCCTCAAGCCTCACGCTTTCGATTGGCTCAGGAACAGCGAATACGCCAACAATCGCTAATGGCAACCTGCGCCAGATAGCAGACACGGACGCGCAGATCCATCCAGCCGATACCTCACATGCTGGAGTTAACCTTTATGCGATTACCTACTATGGAGATCTGCATGCACTCCAGGATTGGTGGCTGCAAGTTAACTATAAGCTGATTATCCCGGATGGAACTCCGGCTAAGGTTAATGTGCCAATTCGGGCTTTCTATACAGCCGAAGGTGTTTCGGGTGCTTGGTCTTTAGGCAGTGGCGTCAGCATCGGCGATCCATATGACCTTGATGGCGACGGTAACACAACTGCTAATATCATGGCGCAGCAAGCTACCTTCACTATCTTAGTCCCTTCAATTATTTCTAACACCACGGTTGCAAACGCAGACCAGGAAGCTTCTACCACGTGGAAGAAGGATGGCTTCAATATCCCTTCATCTCCCTGGGCAGTCAGTAACTTGGCGCGCGCTAAAGGCACTGCTACTCTGCGTTCGACGGTTTCAAACGGAACAGGAACGTCTTGTAGCGGGACTGTCTATACGGCGCTTCCGTCAGGGGATTTCACACCAAGTCTTACCGGCGTCAGTCTTAATCAGGTATCTCTGGTAACCGGTATCAGTGCGGCAGCTTCTGCAACCTATGCCTATACCACTGTCACGGGCACTGACCCTGATCTGATTACCAGCTGGACAACCTTTAGCGATCCAGCAGATGTACCCGCAAATGCAACTTATCTGCGCTTTACTGGCATTACCCTGCCTGCAAGCACGCGGGTAGATGTTGTAACTACCTACAAGATCCCTGACGACGCAGAGCAGGGAGAAATAGTACGCGCCAATGAAGTAGCAGATCTCGATACCATAGATGGACGCTACTACGCTACTACTAACTCAGCAGGCTTTGTGATCTCTAAACCAAGCTACATCGTCAATTACTACCAGGACAGCCTAGACAGCGCCAACCTGATTGGCTCAAGCGATGAGATTGATGCGGTAGTAGGCAGTACAGTCGATCTTGCTTCCGGAACGGTCAATGGACAACTCGACTTTAAGCGTCCCCCAGGATACAAGGAAGGCAAACAGCAAAATGCCCCCTTTATCGTGCGTGATGCCACAGGAACTATTCCTGATCTTGCAACCGGTAACTGCAACATCATTGATGTACTCTACACCAACTCAGTCTATACGGTGCACTACGACGCTGATGGGGGAACTCCTTCGAGCTATCTGGACTCAGATATGCTGCTTTGGGATAGCTCGGGCTTTTTGCCTACTACCTCTCCTGAACGGACAGGCTATACCTTCAATGGCTGGAAAAGTCCTGATACAGACGTCATAGCAGGACCTAGCACTCCTTATAGTGCTTTGGTTGCTGATGACTCGGTAGCAGAAGTAACCCTTGTTGCTGACTGG
>Ga0123357_10009231_pt1 | contig 12428 bp, 9 predicted proteins | sample TergutEmb28metaG_FD_89873 | JGI IMG/M metagenome (GOLD analysis project Ga0123357, IMG submission 89873) | Embiratermes neotenicus P4 segment gut microbial communities from Petit-Saut dam, French Guiana - Emb289 P4 | ecosystem: Host-associated > Arthropoda: Insects > Digestive system > Gut ... | reverse complement strand
CTCAACAAATGCTTCTGCTGAATCTTTCAACGCTAAAATCAAATCTTTCAGAGCTGCTCTCAGAGGTGTGGTTGATATTGATTTCTTCTTATTCAGATTAACAATGATTTATGCGTAGTCCACTGCTTTTCCGACTGACCCGGTTTGTCGTCTATAAGATACTAAAGAAGCCCATAAATGTTGAAATTTACAGGCTTATTTGATGTTTTAGCACATTGTTAACTCGCGAAAGTATCCCCGCAGGGATTCGAACCCTGGACCCAATGATTAAGAGTCATTTGCTCTACCAGCTGAGCTACGGAGACTTTTTTAAACAGGCGCAAAGGTAGTAAAAATAATTGAGAATTGTGAATTGAAAATGAGATTTTTGCAACTGTCAATAAATATGATCCCCTGTCGCAATTTTCAGTTTCAACAAACTGACGGTATAATCTATTTTACTTTTCATCAAAGCTAAACGACTTTCAGCCAATGCCGTTTCGCTGTCGAGAAGATCGAGATTGGTAATTGTTCCGGCGAGAAAACTTGTATGTGCAAGTTCAAATGCTTGTTGAGCCTGCTTGAGTTGCAGTTCCTGCTGACGGATTTTCTTCAACGAGGCATCTACATTCGATTTATTTTCAATTACCTCATTGGCAATGCTCCGATTGGCTAATTCAGTGTCCTGCTCAACGCTTTTTATTTCCGCTTGAACCTGCTGCCGGTTGTATTTTACCTTATTTCCATCAAAAATCGGAAATTTAAAACTTACGCCAGCAACAAAATTTGCTTTCCATACGCCTAAATCCGGAATATAGCCGTTCTTAAAACCTCCTGATGCAAACAGGTCAAATTCGGGATTGTTGGCAATACCCGCTAAATGGTAGCGTGTAGAAGCGATTTCGGAGCGTTGACGCGCAACTTTCAGTTCTTCCCGTTGTTGATATGCAGTATTTATCAACTTGTCGGAGGTTTCCAACATTGTTGGTTGCAGCAACTCCTCTTTCACCGTCAATGGCTGTTCCTGTGGATTTCCCATAAAGGAATTTAACTGTGCCTGAAGTACTTGAAGTGAAGTTTGCAAATCAATTTTCTGATTTTCCGTTGCGGAAATGCGTACTTGCGTTGATAAAACGGCATATTGAGTGGACGTACCGGTTGCCTCCTGCTTTTGAACAAAAGTCAAGTGTTCGCCTAAAGTCTTCAATTCCTCATCTTTAATGTTGATTGCTTCCTGCAAATAAAGGATAGAATAATAGTGATTCAACAAAGAAAGTGAAAGTTGTTGCCTCAACTGCTCCATAGAAAGTTGCGACAACATTTTGTTTTGTTTTTCCAAGTCAATTTTTCCGGATGTTTTTCCGAAATCATAAATAATCTGATTGTAGTTCAGCGCCATATTGTAATTATCGGCAGCATCCATCGTAAAGGTTCCTAAACTTGGAATTGACAGTGTTGTCGTCGGACCTAAGCGCGTATAAGATGCGGAGATGTTTACCAAAGGATAATAAGCCGATTTAGCCAATCCAATGCGGGCGTTTGCCGCTTCGATGTCCTGTTCGGCTTTCTTTATTGATGGATAATTACTTATCACCTGTTGAATGATGGCAGTCAGCCCTAAAGAATCGCTTTGCGCACGCGCTAAAGGAATGAATGATAGCAGTATAATGAATGATACTATATAACGTAATTTATGCATAATATATTTTTTTTCAATAATTATTATTTTTTGCTGCAACTTTTCTTCTCGAATACATCATTAGAATAGGGATCAAGCCTAAAATTGTTATAGAACATGCAAGCCAGAAATCGTCGTTGATTCCATCAATAAATGCCTGTTTATTAACATGTGATGATACCAACATCTGGCTTTGTCTCATCGCAGTGGAAAACGAACTTCCACCGTGTTGCTGAAGGTAATAAGCCATATTTCGCGTAACGTCTTTGAATGCCTCCGATTGTGAATTGATTGCCTGCCCGTAAACTTGGCTGTGAAAACTTGTCCGGGCTGTCAGCAGCGTAGTGAAAACGGCTATTCCCAGACTTCCTCCAATTTGCCGCATCGTGTTCATAATACTCGACGCTTGCGCCATTTGCTCGCGAGGAATATTCAACAGAGCCAAAGAGTTCAGCGGCGTGAAAATCATCCCCATGCCTAATCCCCTGAGATATAACGACAGCATAATGGATGGATGCTCCGACATAAACGAAAAGCTGGTATTGACATAAAAACTTGACGACAAGAGACATATCCCCATAAAAAGCAGAATCTTGGGGTTGGTCTTATCGGAAGTGATTCCCACAAGCGGAGCAATACTTCCTTGCAGGATGCCGACCGGCAAGAAGACCGCTCCCGACTGCAATGCCGTATAATCCATTGTATTTTGCAGGAAAAGCGGCAGCAAAAATGTACTCCCGAACATCCCCATCCCAAATATCATCATAAACGTAGCTCCCAATCCAAAGTTATGATAGCCAAGCAGTCGCAGATTAATCAACGGATGAGAAGTTGTAAGCTCCCGCGTTATAAATATTACCAGCGCCAAGCCGGAAATTGCAAAACAGAGCAGAATATAGGGCGCTCCCCATCCTTCGGAATTGGCGGCTGAATTTCCTTCCGTCAAGGCATACAGTAATACCGGTAAGAATGTGATTACGGAAAAAAATCCAACCAGGTCGAATTTTCGCGTATTCGGGTTCCTTACTTCACGTTGAATGATTATTGTGAATAGCAGAGCGAAAAAGCCGACAGGTATATTCACGTCGAAAATCAATTGCCATCCGTAGTTATCAACTAAATAACCGCCGATAAGCGGACCGAATGAAACGGAAGCCGCCGATGCTATTGACCAAAAACCAAGGGCAACTCCGCGCTGCGTGGGAGGAAATTCACGTACCACAATCGCCATACCGAGCGTTTGTACGATACCGCCGCCCAATCCCTGTATAATGCGGGACATAATCAACGAAACTTCATCGTTCGACATTCCGCAAAACAGTGAACCTATTGTAAACAGGAATAATCCCCAGAAATAAACCTGCTTATAGCCGAATTTGTCGGCAAGCCATCCCGAAGTGGGCAACATGGCAGCCATAGCAAGCATATATCCCGTTATTACCCATTGAATAGTATCCAGACTGACGCCGAATGCCGACATGATTTTGGGCAATCCCACATTGACAATCGTCCCATCGAGTACAGCCATAAATGTTCCCAACATTACATTGGCAAGCACAAACCATTTGTAATATGGACTGCGGGGATGGTATAATGAACTGCGAGTGCGAAGATTACGACGAATACGATGTATAACCGAAACCTGCATTATGATTTTTTGATGATTTTAACCACTGCCGACATTCCCGTCCTGAAGCTAAAGGAGGAAAGGTCGCCATGATTAACGGAATCAATAGAAACTTTTATCGGCACGCGTTGTGTTACTTTAGTAAAATTTCCCGATGCATTATTAGGGGGAATCAATGAAAACTGAGATGCTGTTGATGGGCTTACCATAAATACTTTACCTGTAAATTCAACATCGGGGTAGGTATCAATAGTGAACCGCACTTTTTGTCCCAAATGCAGGGTTTCCATTTTTGTTTCTTCAAGATAGACCAACACCCAAAATTTTCGGGTATTATTGACGGAATAAATAGACTGTCCGGGTTGAACGACATCTCCCGGCAACAACCACCGTTTGGCAACAATGCCTGTTGTTGGCGCATACAGGCGCGTATTATCCAACTGAGTATTTATCACGCCGATTTTTGCATTGGCTTCGGCAATAGTAGCTTCAGCGGTATGAATTTGCGCTTTTGAAACAAGTAGCTGCGCTTTTGAAGCATCCAATTGGGCTTGAGTTGTTTCGTTAGCACGTTGCGCATGTTCAAACTGTTCTTTGGTTGTTACCCCGCCGGCATATTGCGTTTTGGCTCGCTGATAATCTTCCGTCGCTCTTGTATTGGCGATTTCCAATACTTTAATTCCTTTTTGATCTGATTCGTATTTAGCTTCCGACTGTAATCTGGAAGCTTCAGTCTGCAATTTTGAAGCAATAATTTGCTGCTTCTGAGCCAATAAATCCATACTGTCCAATTCGGCGACCAATTGACCTTCGGTGACGGAATCGCCTTCATCTACATATAATTTGGTGATGCGCCCTAAAATCTTTGCTCCCACAGATATATTATCAGATGTTACATACGCGTCGTCTGTTTTCAAATAACTCGAATAATCCAAATACCAAATAATACCACCAACAATTATTCCTATTACTACAACAGTAAGAGGAATATACATCTTCCAATTTTTTTTCGTTTCTTTCATCAGCTTTTATATTAAAAACAACTCTATTGTTCTGTTTTTTATATCAAAAATTAAAATTTTGGCGACAAAATTACATTAAAAAAATAATATACGCAGTACATTTTAAAAAATATTTCACTATCTAATCACCATGATTTTGGTTACCATCCCTTGAGTTCCGTCGGGAGTGGCGGCAAATACAAGGTAAATTCCGGCTTTGACAATTGTTCCTCTGCGGTCGGCGCAATTCCAGACATATTGCCCGCCTATCGAAATTCCTCCATTGATATAATTGCCGGTCATATCGGTAATCTTGACCGTAGAATTTTGCATCAGTCCGGTGACAACTACTTGACTGCTGTTTGCCGGTCTGACCGGATTGGGATAAGCGTAAACGTTGGAATAGTTTGGTTTACCTTCTATCGCTTCACTTTGATAGGAACATAAACCTTTGTCTGTTCCAATAAATACTTCTCCGGTTTGATTATTTATAGCAATGGAATTAACATTATTGGACAATAAAGGGCTGTTATCCACAGTGAAATTTTCAACCGTGGTTTCTTCCGAGCCGTTGGATTGATCAATTACAAAAACTCCGGATCCGGCGCTTCCCACCCATTTGCGATTTCCGCCATCCACAGCTACGGCTTTAACAAATACTCCTTCGAGCGGATAATATCCGTTTCCATATTGATCGGTTAAAACAATCCTGTTGCAAACGCCGTTTCCCACCTGATCCATCGAAGTGAAATAAATCAATCCGTTATCAGTTCCAACCCAGATAAGTCCATTCTGATCCTCTACCAATGTATGGTAGGAGGTAGCTTTAACGTCGGTTCCCAGTTGATCGGAAAAAGTACCGGAATAAACCCATTTATCATCGGAAGAATCGTCTATGGTGCCGTTATCGTCAAGTACCATTATCCCTGCTCTCGTTGACCGATAGAAATTGAACCATTTCAGATTGTTGCGGTCAATCAGTATCCGATCGGGATCACTCGTAGCCAAAGGAGGATAATAAAAATTCTTCCATGTTTTTTGATCGGTATAGATTGACAAACCGTTTGCAACGGAAGCATTCACCATGTACAAGTTATGATTTTTATCGAAAACCATTCCATCTACGCGAATAAGCTGTTTGCTGCTGGGATTAGTCGGAGTACCGATTGTTTGTAAACTGCTATTTTCGTATGTATATAAACTATCAAATTTATTGTTTTGAAATTCATACAGTCCTTCACCCCAGCTGCCGACAAAATAATGATTCGGATCTAACGGATCAACGGTTACGGATACAAAATCCAGACATGGAAGTCCTGTTTGCGCTGAAATTGAATCGGCATCGAAATTATACCATTTTCCATCTTCATATACCATTAAAGTTCCTTCGATATTTTGCCGGTTAGAGTCTTTTCCTCCTCCGGTTATCAACAATTTACCGGATTGGAAAGTCATGTAAAAATTCCAATTTCTTTTGGGACTGTTTACTTTTATTTCGGATGCAGTTACGTTGTATTCCGACGAATCCGGTGATTTGGTAAGCCCTGTTAATCCTGCTTCGCCGGAAGCCAGCCAATACTGATTTTTAGAATTGATGCAGTCAATGGAATAAGCCGAAAGAGGAATGCCGGTATAATTCGTTAAATCGGAATAAAAATAGACATTTTTATCTGTCGCTACCACCAATTGGTCATTTAAAAGTTTGATAGACCGAACACTTTCATTCGCATAACCCAACCAATACAAATTCTCGTTTGCGTCCATATAAATAACCTGATTCCATGAGGTAAGATAAAATAATTGATCTTTAAAAAACAATAACTGAGTAGCGCTGCTGAGCGACGCATCTGTTTGATCAATCGCTTTCCAGTTTTCTCTATCCAATAAATTAGAAGTGGTAAGCGCTTTTTTAACTCCTTCAGAAGTAGCTGCATATAAATAATCGCCGTTTTGACACACCGACCGTATGGCAGCAACTCCCAAATCATAAGTATCTTTTATCTCTTTCCTTTTCAAATCAATAACCACTATTCCGAAAGCTGTCGAAAGATAGGCGTAATCGCCTATTATTTCCAGATTATATACGGTCTTATCCATCGCATTGTTTGTTTTGCAAAATGGAATATTATAAACATCATTATTACCTAAGAATATGTCAATATTGGCGTTGGTATAAACCAAAATCAGCGACTTTGTTGCAGGATGATATGCAATAAACTGAATATCCGCATCATGCAAACCATTTTGATTTGAATAGGTTCTTATTTCTCCGTCGCCCTGATCGTATGACAGCAGAGAGCCATCGTAAACTCCAAAAACCAAATTCGGGGTTTCTACCACTTGAGTAGCCTGATAATAAGCCGTATAATTTTTCCACTTTTCCACTTGCGCCTGCATATTCCACAACAGAAACATGCCACAGAAAAGCAACGTTATTTTATATTTTGTATTTTGCATCTAAAAATTGTTTTAATTTTTTAATTGCTTCAGCCCTGTGGCTGATTGTATTTTTCACATTGGCTCCCATTTCGGCAAAAGTTTCGGTATAACCTTGAGGAATAAAAATCGGATCGTAGCCGAAACCGGCTTCGCCTCTTGCTTCATCAATAATCGCACCTTCGACGGAGCCGTCCAAAAGATATTCATTTTCGCCGATAATCAAGGCAATCACTGTTCGGAAACGAGCCGACCTGTCCGTCTGACTTTGCAATTCCTGAAGTACTTTACGCATATTGGTTTTCGCATCTTTTGCTTCTCCGGCATAACGCGCCGAATAAACGCCGGGGGCATTGTTAAGCGCCGGTATTTCCAATCCGGTATCATCGGCAAAACAGTCGTAACCATATCTTTGTTTCACATATCGGGCTTTAAGCAACGCATTGCCTTCCAATGTATCAGCAGTTTCGGGAATGTCGTCGAAACAACCGATATCTGTCAAGGATATTATTCGAAAAGAGCTGCCGATAATTTCCCTGACTTCAATTAATTTGTGCTTATTGTGAGTAGCAAAAACCAAGTTCAGTTCCATAATGGTTTTTAAACGGATTATATATGTAAAAATTATATTATTTTGTCGGATAATAAAAAGAAAGTAACTCGCCGGTCACCTTAGTTCGTTTATTGAAAACACGTCCAGACTGTCTTTATACACATCTGTCTGAATATTGGCAGAGTGAAGAATAGAATGATATAAAAATTCCGTTCCGAAGCGGTTATTTTTATTTTTTTCCATATTTTCAAAATAATCAGGATGTTTCTCTTTGTATTTTCCCGAAAACCAAATTATGCAGGCAGGATTTTTTTCGGCAGGCGCATCATTTGCGTGTAGCCAATATCCGTCTTCGCCAAGCGATTCGCTGTGGTCAGCCAGATAAATAACAATCGCATTTTCGTTTTCAAAAGAATCAAATAATTTATTCAAAAAATAATCGGTATAAACAATCGTATTGTCATACGAATTGACAATTTCTTCTTTGTTGCATTGCGATAATATGCGCGTTTCAGTTATCGGCAAAAATTGGGTACATTCCTGCGATACGTGGTTGTTGTAATACCAATGACTGCCTATTGTGTGCAATATTAACAGTTTATTTGGATTTGAAATATTCTGTACTGCTTTCACAAATGGCAACAAATCTTCGTCAAGCCAAGTTTTTAAAACAAAAACTGTTTTTTCGGGATGCACAAACAAGACAGTATCACACTCATACATAAGACCAATGTAAGTCTCTGCGGGATCTTGATTAGCAATCCACGCAGAATAAAAACCGCATTTGTTAAACAAAGGAATAAAGGAAGTTTCTGTGTACGCTCTTTCGGGCGAGAGGCTGTCGGCTCTCGTCAAAATATAGGGCAAACTCGGATTGGTATGCGTATATGGACTGTAAATATTCGGAAACGAAACCAAGTTTTCACGTTTTGCAAGCAACGGCGTGGTTTTCCGTCCGTATCCGTTGAGCGACAAATGGTCGGCGCGAAGCGATTCGCCCAATACCAATACAACAGTCAAGCTATCGGTGGAAGTGCGGACAACCGATTTGCAGGGATTGATTCTTTCAGCGGCAATCATTGTACGATATTCGCTGTATAAACGTAAACTATGATACACGTTTATCGGATAGCGTTCCTGCAAACTTCTACGCAAACGACCATTGGCATTATATAAAACGACCAAAAATACGATTGCAAAAATACCATAAATCCAAGCTTTCCTTACTGCAATTTTTTTCCATCGCAGATAAATCATAACGACGGCAAAAGTCATATTCAATGCGATGAATGCACATAACTGCCATGAAATCAAATCGGCAGATGTCCTCAAATCGTTGTGTAGAGAAGCGTCAATCAGCATTGGCGTCAGCGTGGCGGCATAAAAATAACGAAAAAAGCCCAACACTGCGCCAAAAAAGACGAAGATCGGGAAAAAAACAGCAAACACATATTTGGATGAAGCAGCGATGGTTAAAACCAAAAAACTCGCAAGACAGGTAATACTCCAATAGCCGGCAAGTTCAGCAAATGCTGCAAAATTGTTTACAGGATTATCGTGAAAATAGGGCATAACGAAAAAGAAACCCGACCACAAAGTGCAGACAAATAAAAACAGCAGAAAATGCAGTTGATTTTTCATTTCGCTAATTTTTTTCCGATAAACCATGGGATATATTTGTTGATAATGAGAATAACCGGAACACACAAAATTAACGAACCGATAGCCAATAATATTGCATAAAAAGTTTGATCAAAGAATGATAACGGCAGCCCCAAAATAAAAAAAGCGATTGCTTTGATAAAACTCATTGCCATAAGATGAAATCCTAAAATAATCATTGTATTGCGACCGATAAACAGAAGTGGTTTTAATGGAATGCAAACATTTTCGAGCCATTTGCAAAAAGCCGTTATGCCGATTATACCTACCAAAGCGCCAATGAAAAAGAAAAGATAATTGCCATACAGGTTATCAACTACTGCAATTTTCTCATTTACAGGCAGCCAAAAATATACGAATATCATTGTTATTGCGCTTAAAAAAAACAATAAAAAATTGTATTTAAGCGAATTAATCGAGCGTTTTAAAAATGTTTTTCCAACAGTATCGCCCAAACCGTAGAAAACAGCCATAACCAAAGCGCTGCCAAATCCCCAAGGCAAAAGTTGCGGATTGAAACGATAATTTAACCAACCGATAATAGCGAAACTTATCATATAAATAATTTTGGTTTTTCGTGGCGCTCCGTATCCTGTTGTCAGAAAATAAATATTTTCCACCCAAAAAAAACATGGCAAAAACCAAAGAGGCACGCAATGAACCAAGCTGTGTCCGCTGCCATAAATCATTCCCAACAAAGGTTTCCAAAAAGGAGTCACAGTGTTTGCATCATCGCCATAATACCTGCCAATCAGCAACCAAAAAAAATAAGTAACAATGTTGAATGTCAGGTATGGAATTAAAATTTGAAAATTTCTCTTTTTGAAAAAAGTCAAAATACCTGGATACTGTTTTGAAAAAATGCCCGACAAAAAGAAAAAAAGAGGAATAAGCCAGACATAAATAAATTTTTTTGCTTCGACAGGAATCGGCACATGCACCAGCGCTACTCCGAATATAGCAAAAAACTTGGCATAATCAACCCATAAACAGCGGGAATTATTCATATCATTACGTTTTATCATGTTTTTTCAGCACGCGATGAGGAAGATCGCCGTGAGTAATCACCTCGAATGGACAAGCCCAATGTTCTTCCAGCCAATCGCCGTCAATATCGGTTCCCGAATGATAATGCAGGGTTTCATTCACACAGGCTATGTTTTTCACGGTCGAAATAACCGTTCCTATGTCGTGGGAAACCAAAACAATAGCCGTCGTTTGATTTATTTCCTTCAACAATTCGTAAAAATACGTTTCAAAACGCTTATCTACATACGAATTGGGTTCATCCAGAATGAGCAATTCAGGATCATTGATGACCGCCCGCGCCAACAGCGTGCGTTGCATCTGCCCTCCGGACAATTCGCCGATTGCTTTACCGGCAACGTTTTCGATATCCATCCGCCGGATCATCTCACGGGTTTTGGCTTTTCTGCCGGAGCGTGAAAGTTTTTTTTCGGAAATCAAACCGGATTCAACGACTTCCGAAACCGTTATCGGAAATTTCCGATCAAGCTGATGTGTTTGCGGCATGTAACCGATGCGGTTATTCAACAGCTCATTTTCAAATACGATACTGCCTGAAAGCGGTTTGAGCAATCCAAGAACGGTTTTGATTAAGGTTGTTTTTCCTCCGCCGTTCGGACCGATTATTCCCAGAAAATCCTGCTCAAAAATTTGCAGGTCAATTGCTTTCAGTACAACGTTTCCGTTGTAACCGGCATACATGTTTTCTATTTTTACCAACGTTTTATTCATCCGACAAAGCTTGAGCAATACGCAGCATTTCTTTTCCCCAATCGTATGACAGGGGATTTATTACCGTTAACCGGCAACCGGTTTCCTTAGCAACCAATTCCGCATTTTTCCGGTCAAATTCCTGCTGAATAAAAACTGTTTTCACGCCTTTTTCCTTCGCCGTTTCCATGATGGTTTTTAACTGTTCCGGCGAAGGCTCCTTGCCGTCGGCTTCGATACTGTACTGCGTCAGTCCGTAGTCCCGCGCAAAATAAGTTAATGCCGGATGATAAATAATAAACGCTTTTTGCGAAGAATTGCGCAACAGTTGCGTAATCTTGGCGTCGGTAGAATCAATTTGCTCAAGCAAATGCTGCAAACGAACCGAATATTTATTTTCGTTCGACGGATCAATCTCTACTAAGGCTTTATACATATTTTGAACAATCAAACGGGCAGTTTTGGGAGAACTCCAGATGTGCGGGTCAATACCGCTTTCATGGGAATGATTGGAAGCGATCAAAGAAATTCCCTCACTGTTATCAAAGAAAGGAATATCAGGATAATTCTGTTTAAGTTTGTCTAACCAAACGACTTCAAAACCGATATACCCGATACGGAAATACGCTTTTGAACGAGCCAGATTCGCCATTTGAGCGGGAGTTGGATCATAAGTTTCAGGGCTTGTGCCTGCAGGCACCAAACATTCAATCCTGAAAAGCGAATCTGCCAGCTGCTCAGCGAAATAACGCTGCGGCTCTATGGTGACGGTGATGATATTCTCCTGTTGAACTTTGTTGGAACAGGCGAATAAAAATAACAGTAATCCAAAGAAAGTAAGGGAAATAATTTTTGCAAACAGCGGTTTCTTGCAGGTTTCCATATCTTCTTTTTAATCGTTTAATTTCAGATAATTATATCGGCAAAGATACAGGTTTTTTCTGAATTTGACAACATGTCGCCGACTATTTTTTCCAAGTCGTTCCCTGTGCGGCATCTTATTTCCTATTCAGTACCGTATTCCTGTGTTCCGACACAACAAACCGGAGCAGCCGGCTGTAAGGCTCATTCCGATCCGCATTTTCGGTTACTCGCAGTCCGTCCGCGTTGGGGTAGTTTGCCTCGATAAATTTCCTGTCCTTAAAATAGTCAATTTCAGGGGTGGTCTCCCGCGCACTGTAGCCTCCACCGGTATTGGGCGCAAAAACGACTTCTGACAGCGAAATCGTATATCGTCTTCCTTCTCTCCAGAACATAATGCAGGTTTTGTACTTTATCCTTACCGTATCAACAACCACTCCGTCGGAATCCACTCCCGATATATCCGCCTCCGGCACGCTTAACAGAAATTGAGTAATAAAGCCGGAACCTTCTCTATTCTTATCAAGCACGCATAATGCTTTGAGACCGGTGGCTTCCTGAAGCGATTTCACCAATTCCTTTTCTGTGGAAGGTATTTGTACGTTTTTATATGGGTCTCTGTTTGCAATGAACTCCTGAAGCGTCAAAAATCCTGTGAAAAGTACAGGCAACAAGGCAATTACCAAAGCAATCCATGCAATTACCGTCCGTTCCCTGAATACAGCAATCAGTGAAGTGATAATACCAATAAATACCAATACTACCAAAATTACCAAAAAGAAAAACCCCGGTGCAAGCCCATCCCACCCTTGAGGCAAATTACCCAGCAAAACGATAACAATAATTATCCCGATTGCGATAATAAGCGATATTTTAGTGTATGAAGGCATCTGT
>Ga0123357_10009230_pt1 | contig 12429 bp, 7 predicted proteins | sample TergutEmb28metaG_FD_89873 | JGI IMG/M metagenome (GOLD analysis project Ga0123357, IMG submission 89873) | Embiratermes neotenicus P4 segment gut microbial communities from Petit-Saut dam, French Guiana - Emb289 P4 | ecosystem: Host-associated > Arthropoda: Insects > Digestive system > Gut ... | reverse complement strand
GGGAAGGGAGAGGGGTACACAGGGTTCTAGTGGGGAAACCTGAGGGAAAGAGACCATTGGGGAGACCCAGACGTAGATGGGAGGATAATATTAAGATGGATCTTCGGGAAGTGGGAGGGGGTGGAGACTGGTTGGAGTTGGCTCAGGATAGGGACAGATAGCGGGCACTTGTGAATACGAAGATGAACTTTCGGGTTCCATAAATTGCGGGGGATTTCTTGACTAGCTGCAGAACCAGTTAGCTTCTCAAAAAGGACTCTGCTCCATGGTGTAAGTAAGTAAGGACGATCAGATTGTGGAGCTGATCGCATCCCTATATCTAGTTCCGACTTTAAAAATGAGTGGAACTTTAACACCAATCCTCACACGGCCTTCATGGGGTAGTGCAATTAAACATCACAAGAATAAATTTATTTCCCTTGCCACCATAGTATAAAATATGTATGAACTTTTCGTATGTGAGAGGCCTGTCTTCAAAAGCCTCTAAACTCTGCAGGTCAAATTATTGTTATATTTTGAGAATAAAGAAGGAAAAAACAAAAAGATTGCGAACTGGATGGTAGGAAATATGGAATAAAGTAATCTAATTGTTTTATGTTTTGAATGGAATGCACATTACAATATGAAGCTATAAACCTACGCTGCGTGGTTCTCAAGGCTCAAGGACGCTGTAGGGTGCTAGGGCGCTTCGGATGGAACTTTTTAGGTAGAAACTGAGAAGGGCTAACCTCAACTTGAACCCATCCACCCACACGGCTGAATGAACAGTTTTCTGCACGGTTTATGATCTTCTAGCCGTCCACACGATGAATCTTGAAAACAGGTCCTGCAACATCTTACCACATGAGCGAGGCTGGCACAAGCTGGATTCAGATGTAAGAAAAGATGCGAAGGGGCTCGCAGAAGACGCTATCTTGTTGGACCAGTGAAAACATGCCACAAACTGGAAGTGCTTTCAGGTTACGTGTAAAACTTAATTTCGTAGCCAGGTACCTGACATGTGTCTTGCAGGGAATGTTAACTTTTTATGGCAGCATGAATATCTGCTTCAGACCTGATTATTCCTATTCCAGTAGTTACAATCTTAGATATTCTTTCGCTGCGTTGTCTTTGCCGGTATAAACATAGAGGAATTAACTTGAATAGCTACACCACGGTATAAAATTATAATTATGTATTCGTAAGCTAAATCTGATCGAGATCACCTTTCAAGAAAATACGTGATATAGTGCCTAACTAAGGAACACCACAAGCAATGTCTGTCTTGAAAGGCTAATATTTCTGTATCCAGTCATGAAAGTTCTAGCATTAGTAAACCCAAAATGTCACCACCACCTTCACAAATTCCTGCCACTCTTATCTGAAGACAGGCCAATGATTCAAGTGTACATTCTCAAGTTTATTTCTCTCAAACCTACTTTGATGCCCAGTTTTTCTAAATGGTCTCCTTTCTTCAGACTTACTTACTTACTCCATGGTGCTGAGTCCTTCTTGAGAAGCTAACTGGTATGCAGCTAGTCAAGAAATTCCCCGCATTTTATGGAACCCGAATGTTCATTACCGCACTCATAAGTGTCCGCCACCTGTCTCTATCCTGGGCCAGCCCAATCCAGTCCATATATCCGCATCCCACCTCCTGGAGATCCATCCTAATATTATCCACCCATCTACGCCTAGGTCTCTCCAGTGGTCTCCTTCCCTCCGATTTCCCCACCAAGAACCTATACACCCCCCTCTCCTCACCCATACGCGCCACATGCCCAGCCCATCTCATTCTTTTCGATTTTATCACCCGCAAAATATTGGGTGAGGAGTACAGATCATTTAGCTCCTCCTTATGCAGTCTCCTCCATTCCCCCGTTACCTAGTCCATCCTAGATCTGAACATTCTCCTCAACACCATATTCTCAAACACCCTCAGCTTCCTTTCCTCCCTCAATGTCAGCGACCAAGTTTCACACCCATATAAACAAAAGGCAAAATTATAGTGCTATAAATCTTCATCTTTAAATTTTTGGATTTTCTTCAGACTTACTTATGATAATATTTTGTACATTCTTTGTTCACCGGTTGCCGGGTCATTCCAAGTCGGGGCGTGGCGTTAACCACCCACCCCATCTAGCACAGAGGTTAAGGAAAGAACAGAGCTGTATCTGTACTCCGCCTCTGTACTTTCATGGCAGGTCTTAAGGAGAACTTTTCCTTTACTGTACCTTCACCTCTTTGCTCACGATTGTGCTTCACACCCCGCCCATTTCAAACTTCACGATTTTATTACCTTAATAACATTGCGGGAGTTGTACAGTTTTAAAGACTTTTACACCCATATAAAAGAAAACGTTGAGACAATAAAGTTATACACATACAACCAAGACATGCGTATATGGTTTGTTGTTTCCATATTTTTGTATGGGTGTCATATTTTGTAAATTTATGTGTGTGCATATATTATATATATATACATATATATATATACGCATTGCCCATTGACAAATAATCAACTTATCTTGAAATTCATTTACCTTTATTTTCAACTCTGTTTTGAAAAATTCTCAACTGCTGTGCGCAATGGTTGTGTTGCAGTTCGTATTTAAAAAAATCCATAATACTACGCAGAAAATTTAATAATATAGAAATTCATAACTTATATTTTTCGAGGAATATTGCATGATAATTAATTCTCGAAGAAACGGAAGGACAGAACAGGTGGGCCGTTCGGGGGAAACAAGAAATGTAAACAAAATTTTGTTAGCCGGTATTCAGAGAATGGGGACAGTGTGACCTCAACGAAGGTGTATGGCTGGCATGAAAAGAGACGTAAAGAGACGTAAAGGACAAAGAGTTTAAGTTACTGAGTGGATTCATCTGGCTGGGTATATAGTAAAATGATGGTCATTTTAAATGTAGCAAATTAATCTGCTTCTTTATATTCTATGAAGCGTATGGGGGAGAGGATTTAGAGATCCGTTCGTTCTTAATCTCGACAATTCATGAAAACGAGGAGTCAGCTTTACACCTCAATCGACTTAACCTGCGGGAAAACCCGTCTGTACCCAGTAGGAGATTGGGTGGATCTGAGAGCCAGTCTGGGTATTATGGGAAAAAGGAAAATCTCTTTTTAGTTGGAAATTGAATCACGAATCCCCAATTCTCCTTCCTCTAGCCTAGTGCTATAATCACAATACTGACACACAGGTAGAACATTTCGTGACCAGCTGAATAAATATAAATATATTTATATTTCTTTATAACGGAGTAGATTAGTTAAAAGCTAGAATACACCTTTCTGTTCCAGACGTGTTTTCTTCCGGTATGCGAACGTTCAAGTGTGTCTAGTCCCTGCGGGGCAACTAACTGGCACACTCGGACACACCTAACTTCACCTGAAAATTAGAATTCACTTCTCTTGACCTTTACCAGGGCTCACTCGCCACTAAACAACTTGATGTATTTGATACAGAATACTAAAATAACAAACCAACTACCATTTTAGCCGCATTGACTTGGCTGAATAAGATATACTTGGACCAGGATTAAAAAAGAAATTCTGATTGTAGTCATTTTTATATAAACATCTGAATGGTAGATTTCTACTCTCCCATCCAGCACCTATCTCACAGCCAGTCTCCTTATGACATCACTTAATTTTATCTTCCGAAATTCTTTTAGTTTTCTCACGTAAGCCTTCCTCAAGAGATCCTTCCGCCAAAGCTCTGTACGTTCTCCTTGCCTACTACACTGTAGGCACTAGCTCAGTAATACGAAATTCGAGGTCACCTGCCAAGCGATTCTATTCATATTCGGTGGATCTCAATATCCCATCTCGATCTGAAGAGCAGTAGACCGATTGACACTCCTTGTTGTTTTCATAAGAGTTTTTAAATAAATGCAAGGATGTTTTCTTAATCACTCCTTCTAATTCAAAAAAGAAATGATCATTCTTTAATTTAACACTATTTATTAAGGGCCTTTAATAAGTGAAGTGCAAACAGAACAATACAATCACGTATGTCATGCTTGTGAGTTTTGATACCAAAATAAGTTTAATGTAATCTGTAGGCCTAAAATTATGCATGCCTATTTTATGTTCCTCATAAATTTCGGTTCACATTTTATTTAAATCTATAACCCACTGTAGGATTTATCGACGTTGAATAAATAAACGTTAAATAAATATCAAGTAAACATATTGACTAAAGCTTGAATTTTAAAATGGATACTTTATCTTTATTAAATGATTTTTTTTTAATCACTGGTTCCTGCTTTCTAAACTTAATTTTCAAGGTGGCCGTTACCAAGGCCAATACTTGTTTTTTCCTTTTGGATTTCAGATTTTCGATCTCCGTGACTCCAAACACGTGTCGTATCTACTGTTCATGTGAGAAAATCCTTCACAGAGTACCGTTTTCCTAAGGAATGTGCATATTCACCGAAGCAGGTAAGTTAAAGCCTCTTGGTCTTATAATTTCTTGGGTTTGTTTTATTTCATGATTTGCCACTTTTCGTCAAGCTAATGGTGTAGATGTTTGAGGTTAAAAGGTGATAATGAAAGTAAATGGTAAGAATTAGTTAACGGACGGTCGTGATGTAGCATTCCCATTTAAATAGTGACGGAAGTTTTAAAAGAAGCCGGCCCCAGCTCCGACAAAATGTACAGAAACAGTGAATGAAAACATATTTCTACCACGAACAAAGATTTGTTATTAGCCCACGACTGGAATTTTTGCACATAAGATCACAAACTTTGTTTCACTTATTTTATTATTTCAGGTACGTATGTTAGGTCAGCATTCCACGTGACTGTCATGTGATTAAACAGGAATAATTTTTCTGATTTCTAACTTTCGCCGTTTTGTGAATGTTGTATTTTTTCTTTTGGGTGGTTCACCGGCGTCCGAATTTTATGTGCCGAAGTTTCAGAACACTCTGTCTGTTCCATCTTCACAGTTGGTGTGATCCGTCACCTATAATGATGGAACAGTGTGTTCCGAAACGCCGGCACATAAAATTTAGACACCGGGGAATCACCCAAAAGAAAGAATACAACAGAAATGATTTTGTCATTTGAAAGGTTTCATATATATATATAGCTAGTTCTACAGAGGGTCTATTATGGCCTAATTATTTTAATTACGAGGCGAAAACATAAATGCTATACAGAAAAGCACAAAAGGTTTATTAGTCGCTAGTAAGTAGGTTTAAATAGAAATAATCAAAAAACTAATTACCAGGTAAGGCTATCAGATAGTTAGAGTAGCTGCAAAGAGTACTTTATTGGTGAAGTATCTAAATGCTGTCTCCTTCAGAGCAATTGCCCCTGAAGATAAACATCACCTCGTACTAGAAGGTATGTCTTACATACAGAACACAGGGCACAATAAAACGTGAAGTTTCTTAACAGATCCCACGAAACTTTGGCAAGGTTCAGATATTTGGAAATGACTCTTGAGAAACGAAATATACAAACAAGAAGTAAGCTTTTTCTTCCTGTTGTCAGTCGAAGAACATGACGGTTAGAACATAAACAACTATACTTTTGTCTCATTTTTTATGGATGTGCAACTTGGTCTGTCACATTAAGAGAAGAAGGCCGACAGAGTTCGTTCGAGAGTAGGATGCTGAGGAAGACACCCAGACCTAAAGCGGAAGGAGAAACTGGTGGCTGCAGGTAATTGTGTAATGAGGAGTCTCATGATTTCTATCCTAGACAAATATTATTAGAGAGATAAAACGAAGAATATTGAAATGATCGTAGCAGATAGCACGCATGGTGAAGATGATAAGAGGGTACGGTGGGGTAAGGTGAAGGAAAGAATTTACTTTTAAGACATATATGTAGATGGGTAATAACAACAAAATTGATTTTGAAGAATGAGCTTGGCTGTTACAAACGTGATAATGAATTCAGGTATTTCATTAATTCGCTGAAGAAGTGCCAGCTGTCCAAGAAGAACTCTGTTACGTGGAGTTGGTTGGTTATTTATTTGGTTAGGTAGTTAGGCCTGCTCACACTTCACACAAACAGAACAGCGTTACTTTGTGTGTAATATAATGACGAGGACAATGGAGAGAAAAATCTGAGAGTTACTTACTGATAGAAAAATTAGAGGTAAAGATCGTTTTGTGTTCAACACCACAACATGACAAGGCGTAAGAGAGTGGCTTCGTTAGCTTCACTCCCCGACTGCTTTTTCCCTGTCAAAATACTTCACGATATCCTTTGGACAGGAGACAGGGTAGGCCTCATATCTAGTGTTAAACATGGGGCAACGCGTAAGAGAGTGGCTTCGTTAGCTTCACTCCCTGACCGCTTTTTCCCTGTCAAAATACCTCACGCTCTCCTTTGGGCAGGATGCAGGGTATGCCTCATATCTAGTGTTAAACACGGGGCAACGCGTAAGAGAGTGGCTTCGTTAGCTTCACTCCCTGACCGCTTTTTCCCTGTCAAAATACCTCACGCTCTCCTTTGGGCAGGATGCAGAGTATGCCTCATATCTAGTGTTAAACACTGGGCAGAAGAGAATACATTCTTGCCTCTGCATGGTGGGATGTGTGTGTGTGTGTGGGAGGGGGAGGGGGAGGGGGAGGGGAAGTAAAGCTCTCCTTGGTCTTCTAGACAGTAACCTCGTACTCTACTAACTGAGCTACTTCAGCTCCCAAACTTAATACTAATACTACTAATAGCTGTAAATAATTATCAATGCTGTCTGCCTGTCTTCTTGCCATCCTGATCAATGTTTCTTGACCCTTCGCAATTTTTCCCCCACCGTTCGGTAGTTATTAGATAGCAGAACTGCCACAAGAGAAAATCAAACTCCCACTAAACCAAAAAATATATTTTTATATTTACGCACATTTTATGGTGCATTAATCCGTGAAGAAATATCTTGTTTCTTAGATCTCAAGTCCAAGACACTTGGCCGAAGTCCATCATGTGGTTGCGACCCACTGATAAGGAACTCTGCTCTAGAGAGTTCCGTATATTATACTTACTTACTCACTCCATGGTGCAGAGTCCTTCTTGAGAAGCTAACTGGTTTGCAGCTAGTCAAGAAATTCCCCGCATTTCACGGAACCCGAAGGTTCATTACCGCACTCAAAATCGTCCGCCACCTGTCCCTATCCTGGGCCAGCCCAATCCAGTCCATATACACATATCCCACCTCCAGGAGATCCGTCCTAATATTATCCACCCGTCTACGCCTAGGTCTCCCCAGTGGTCTCCTTCCCTCTGGTTTCCCCACCAAGACCCTATACACCCCCCTCTCCTCACCCATAAGCGCCACATACCCAGCCCCGTATATTATAGCAACTGAAATTGTATTCGGTTGAATTCTTACTTGGGAAATAATTTTAAATTCAGTTTTAATAAAAACAGACAACATGAAGATGAAATAAAAACAACCAATTTAGAATCTTCCTACCTAGGGCAGCTTACACCAGAACCTACCATCCGACTGCTGTCATGTTGTGACATTCTCACTGACGACACAACGTAAACCCGCGAGTGTGTGATAGTGTGTCAGTTAAACATATTGCCTCCATCTTGTACCCTGCAAACACACGCAGCACACCGCCGAAACGCTGGTATTTACGTAATCACAAGACCACGCGGTGTCGTTAATCAAAGTTCGCAATATGATCTGTCACTGCCGAAAAAACCTCGAATGTTTAAAGAAGCTTCTTCCTGTACGTAGGATTTTGATGTTTTGTTGACAAAAATACTGTCTCCAAAACGCAAAGTAAATGAATGAATGAAAGGAGTAGCATGTGTTGATTTATGTACATTGAAAGGACATTATCGTCAATTTTGTTGCATTGCAGCAAACAGTTTTGTGAGAGCTGAGGTCATTAGTCTGTGAGCTGTGAGTTTGCGGTCTTCCGGAACATTACGACGTGTAGTGTATTGTTAAATGCTTTCCAATGTTCGGAGGGACCTTTCGAATCTGTCTTTTAATGTGTTAATGGAAGTTTCCTCCGAAAAGCTGGTACTAACTTACCACACTGCCTGGCATGAATTCGTAGAATAAACATGTAAGACAACAGAACTGAGTAACCGATCGTAGGCTAACATCTGCAGCGTGGACATGAACAAATGTTGTGGTAATTAAAAGTAGAATTGCTACCATGCCCCAGCCAAATATCTTAACCCTTATCCTGCTAACGTGGAGAATATGCTGAGCTCTTAATAATACCGACAAATGGCCGATGGGATTTAATTCGGCGTTTAAAGGATTAAAGGTGCAATGAAATCTTAGGCCTAAAGACAGGAAACCGATGTGGAGACCCGTACTTCCTAATCAGAGTCCAGTTGAAATGTGATGGCACATGGTGACGCACGGGAGGGAAAGTGAAGGAGAAACTGGCGAATGGAGTGGGTAGCCAGTACCTTTCATACTACCTCGGAACAGGGTGTTATCCAGCATTACTACCCCTGATGCGCACAACTCGGCTGCCAGTATTAGACTGAACTGACGCACCCGCCGATTTAAAAGGACGCGTCCGTTTCGCCGAAAGACGAAACCTGGTTTCTGCGCGTGTGCCATCACGTTTCAGACGCAGTCTACCATTCGACATAGAAGTGAGGAACCAGTTTCGAACTCATGCCGCTGCGGCAAATCTAACCGTGAGACCGAGAGACTTTGATCATGCAACCTTCACAAAAGCATAAAAATTGATAAGGATATTTAAAATATAAGTAAGAACATAAGATAGTCTTTCGTAACACTGGATTTGCATCAATTCCACATACAGGTCTAGAGGCGAGCTACGTCATGTTTTGTATTAGGCATTAAAGTTTATCAATATTTAAATATAGCGCCTCCCAAGTAGAGGTACTGCGTTAATCTTGGGTCAGAAAATAGTGAGAGGTCATAATTAGGCTTAAGCCGTTTTGTTTTCACAAAGAGAAGATCCAAGCTTGACGCTGGATGATCCCCAGAATTAGTTAGGGTTTGTGGATAATATTAGGATGGATCTCCAGGAGGTGGGATGTGGGTATATGGACTGGATTGGACTGGCCCAGGATACAGACAGGTGACGGATGCTTGTGAGAGCGGCAATGAACCTAGGGTTCCGTGAAATGCGGGGAATTTCTTGACTAGCTGCAACCCAGTTAGCTTCTCAAGAAGGACTCAGCACCATGGAGTAAGTTAGTAAGTAAATTGTGTCCCTGTTTCCCCACCCTCCGCTACCAGGATTTGAGTCCCGGTCATTCTTACCATAGCAGAAACCAATACTGACAGAGTTAACACGGTCATTACTGATATACTTGCTGATCAAGATGTTCCAGTTTTTTGTTAGTTATTCCCCACAGACCGACAGACAAGGAAATTTTCGCACGACATCGCTGCGACGGTCTATACCATACGTTGTTTTAGGATCCTACAGAAAGTGTCTTTCACACCACACAAGTTTTTCTTTTGGCATTTTGTTATTACTGACTGTAGAAATTAAAACTCTGGGGTGTCTTCCATTGGCGTACACTTCATACGGCGTTTCGTGAACGTTTTCTACCTTATGCTAAAGTTAAAATAGGAGACAGACAGACAGAAACCATAGTGATCTCATAAACCTAAACTTTCACTTTTAAAATCTAAAATACGTTAACAATAAGGATCGCAATATTTTTTAAATCCAGACTACAATTCAGATATATTTCCATCAACGTTTTGAATTCTTATGGTCGGTTGAAACGAGGCCTAATTGCGGGCTTCAATGGTTTCAATGTCAAGATTTGAACTGGGACTCCGTCAAACGTAAAAGAAAACTGATTCCTGTTTTTTGGCGGTTTTAATTCTCCCTTCGGTCTTGTTAGCATATCGACGTGAATTTTTAGTAGCTTTCGTTAAATTGCCAAAAGCTGCTAGTAGCTTCGTCTTGTCTGTCAGTCAGTTAGTCCGCATGGAAAACTCAGCTTCCACAGGATGGATTTTCATGAATTTTGATATTTCATAATTTTTCGAAAATCTCTCTAGAAAATTAAAATTTCATTAAAATGACAAGAATGGCGGGTATTTTATATGAAGACCTTTTGGCATTTATGATAATATCTTGTTAAATTCTTCTCAGAATGAGAAGTGCTTCAGACAAACTTAGTCGAATAATCTTATGTATATTGGACCTTGCATCATTGTGATAGTTGAAGAATAAGAGACCAACTTGGTGTCACAATTTATTTTGTTTTATTTCACTTCTTCTAAGCTCAACAATTTTCGGAAATTAATAAAACCATCATCAGGAGCCTGCGACTTTTCTATTGTATCACCACATTGGTTGTGTTTTTATTTCACTTCTTCTATGCTCAACAATTTTCGGACATTAATACAACCATCATCAGGAGCCTGCGACTTTTCTATTGTATCCGTGTGGCAGGCTGAAGCCTGCCACACGGATACCACCCCAACCCAGCCACACCGAAACTCCAACACACATCGAAACAAGAACACACAACCAATGTGTTGATACAATAGAAAAGTCGCAGGCTCCTGATGATGGTTGTATTAATGTCCGAAAATTGTTGAGCATAGAAGAAGTGAAATAAAACTTAATAAATTGTGACATCAAGTTGGTCTCTTATTCTTCAATAGTCGAGAAAAATAAACACACATTTATGTTTGAGATATATATATATATATATATATATCGAAAATCGTGCCTTAATGAGATAATGTCGAAGAATACGGTACAGCCAGACAGGCCAGAGAAGACCATAAAATGTGACGCCTGCGCTTTTTATGCTGGATGCATAAGGCTACACACACACACACACACACACACACACACACAAACCACACACATACACACACACACATACACACACACAAATACACACACCTACACACACACACACAAAATCAGAATTTATAATATTTATCGCTTTTCCACGGCAGCAATGGTTGCTCGAACGCTCCTCATTAACACTTACATTGCCTGTCGTGTTGAAGGTTCGTTAGTATTAAATTTAAGCCTATATCTAGCGGACCGACAGATTGAGGTCAGGAAATTCTTGCTATCATTCGGTGCAGAATCTTTTGTCTTCCACGTTGCTATCCAAAAATTTAAAAATCAAGATATATAGAACTATAATTTTGCCTTTTGTTTTGTATGGATTTGAAACTTGGTCGTTGACATTGCGGGAGGAAAGGAAGCTGAGGGTGTTTGAGAACATGGTGTTGAGGAGAATATTTGGACCTAGGAGGGATGAGGTAACGGCGGAATAGAGGAGACTGTATAACGGGGAGCTAAATGATTTGTACTCCTCACCAAATATTGTGCGGGTGATAAAATCAAGAAGAATGAGATGGGCTGGTCATGTGGCGCGTATGGGTGAAGAGTGAGTGTGTATAGGGTCTTGGTGGGGAAACGGGAGGGAAGGAGACCACTGGGGAGACCTAGGCGTAGATGGCTTGATAATATTAGGATGGATCTCCAGGAGGTGGGATGTGGGTATATGGACTGGAAAGGAGTGGCCCAGGGTAGAGACAGGTGGCGGACGCTTGTAAGTGCGGTAATGAACCTTCGGGTTCCGTGAAATGCGGGGAATTTCTTGACTAACTGCAAACCAGTTAGCTTCTCATGAAGGACTCTGCACCATGGAGTAAGTATCTAGGGGACCGAAGATTTTTTAAAACAATCACCACGTTCATGATTCGTCGTAGACATAATTAGGGTTTCGTCTCGTTTACTTAAATAGCCGACAAGAAATACTAAATCAAATAAGGTCTATAAATCGATGCAATACCAAACAGATTCGCACAGTTGGAAGCAGTCGTTGAATCATTCAATAAATTCTGTACCACACAAACACGTTTCCGTATGTCTGAAGATACGAGTATATACGTATCTGCTGCTGATAGAGGGACCGTTTCCTTCCCGAGAACAACGCGTTGTCTGTGAACAAATATATCGGGTGTTGAGCAGTGCAGGCGAGTGGACAGCCAACACGAGCATGGAACGCAAGGCTTGGCGGTGTTTGTTGGTACAAAACATTTGCACCTCTGCCTACACTTTCCTGCTACTACTCATGTTTGTTCTTCCCCTGTGCCCTCAGGCATCCTGCTACCACAACTTCTTGAGAACTTCCAGTTCCACCGAACACGACATCTAATTGTCAACATAGCTTACTCAGCGGTTGCAAAGGTCAAATGCTTTTTATTTCTTATCCAGCGGGAACTCAGTTCTGTTTCAGGCATCTTTATCAGGCTTCTTCTTTTTCAGCCTCTTCTTTTAACAATGTACGTTTAATATGTCATATGACATATTATGTTTAATTATAAATCCCGTTGAATTTCAACAGGTGATACTGATATTTAAGCGATCTGTCATGATAACAATAAGGAACTGTTTGTCTTTCAACCAACTAACGCGCAAATATAAATCACAAGAATATCTCTTTATATGTTGGGCGGGTAGCTCAGTCGGTATAGT
>Ga0123357_10009229_pt1 | contig 12430 bp, 8 predicted proteins | sample TergutEmb28metaG_FD_89873 | JGI IMG/M metagenome (GOLD analysis project Ga0123357, IMG submission 89873) | Embiratermes neotenicus P4 segment gut microbial communities from Petit-Saut dam, French Guiana - Emb289 P4 | ecosystem: Host-associated > Arthropoda: Insects > Digestive system > Gut ... | reverse complement strand
TCTCCTGAAGATGGGCATAAAGATGCCCGAAACATGTTGAGACAGTGTCAATAATCAACATCCACTATTGACAATAAATCATCTATATTGTTGCATCTTGTTGGTTTTCTTTCCTCACGCTTAACTACATAAATTGATAGTTTAAAACCTGCATGTGGGTTTTAAGGAGATTAAAATTAATTTTAATTTAAAAAATCAAAAAGTAATTAACATATTCTTCGTGCTGTAATGTTTAAAAATATTAGAAACATAAAATAACATTTAATACTCCTATGCAGAAAATATTGGAGCAGAATGAGATAGGCGGGGCATGTAGCGCGTATAGGTTAGAGGAGAGGCGTAAACAGGGTTTTGGTAGAGAACCCTGAAGGAAGGAGACCATTTGGGAGACCCAGGCGTAGATGGGAGGAATATATTAAGATGGATATTCTGGAATTGGGATGTGGGGGCATGGACTGGATCGAGCTGGCTCAGCATAGGGACAGGTGGCGGGCACGTGTGAATGCCGTAACGAACCGACGAGTTCCATAAAATGCGGTGAATTTCTTGACTAGCTAAGAACCGGTTAGCTTCTAAAGAAGGATTCTGTTCCATGGGGTAAGCAAGTATAAATTATTAATACTATTTTATGATTATTGAAAATCCTTTAGTGTGTTCCTGCCAGTTCACTGGTTACTTTAGTAAATATGTGGAAACTTACTTTCTTCTGTAAATTTCCTCTATATCTTGATGTATGTACATGGATTTATGTACATACCGTTAAAACATGTTACAAATTTAATATCTCCAACATGCAATAGCTGTAATATTTAACGTGCTGATTAAAATATGACCCAAAAGTTGTAAAATGCTTAACAATGAAGACATGAATTGTCAAGCGTCATAATTTATAACATAAATTCTATAATGTAACTGGTTTGTTGTAGTAGTGAACCCCTGAGGATGACCGATTATGGTAAAAACAAAATTAGGTAAATATAGGCTTTTTGTTTTGGGTATATTGCTATACTGTAAAGGTCACAGTGTCTCGCTAATTATAAATTAGCAAACAGCATGAAATACAACGAGGAAAAGTAAAAATTGACATGTTTAAATACATTAAATTGGTTTTCCGACACCTGAATTCGGACAATTTTTTTTGTTCCTTATTTTGTTCAATATTGACACAATTCCTTTGAAAAGTATAAATTTCCGCGTTATATTAACCCCAATTAGTCCTCTGACGTGGTAACTACGTCACAACTCATCTCCTAAGTCGCAAAGCACACTGTTCCAGCATTTTAAAGACCAACCAAAGTGAAAAACCGATGTTGGTGTTGAGGAGCGTTAGGAAAATTGCGCAAAGAGAATATTACATTCGTCATGTATCTGTCTGGCCGTCCTTCCTTCCGTCCGTACGGAACAGTTCCGCTCCCACTGGAAGGATTTCCATGAAATTTGGTACATGAGGACGTATCGAAAATCTGCTGAGGAAAACAAGTTGGATTAAAACCTGACAAGAATAACTGGTACTTTACATGAAGACGTACTTGCGTTTATGATGACGTCTCGCTGAATTCTCAGAATGAGAAACTTCTCAGACAAAAGTTGTTGAGAAAATCAAAAACGCAGATTTCATGCCCGATATATTTTTCCGGGACAGCTTGTTTTTTTTATGAAATAATGTGGAAAAATATGGTACAGCCAGATAGGCCACAGATAAAAATACAATACTGCGCATGCACTTGACATGATGGACAACTAAGACTACAGACACATCCAGAATACGTGATACATATTGCTATTCTACGGTAACGATGGTTACGCGAACGCGCCTCAATATTACGTGAAACGTACATTGCCTGAATTGTTAAAAATCATCGGGACGTTTAAGATTCGGTGGAGAAAATGCAAAGCTTTTTATTGTTAATGAACCTGCCTGATTGTGTCTTAAGTTTAAAACTTTCAACAAAAGGTACTTCTGTCGACTGGCGGGAGATCTTTGACCCCGGAAGTGATGGCGCAGAGCAAGCCCATACCTTCACACGTTTATATCCATTGACTGACATTTTCCGCTTAAAAATACATTGGCCTAAGTGTAATTGTGTCTTGTGCGTGCGAGTTAACATGTTACATTCTATTGTGATCTACGTGGTTAGCGCCGTTAATAAATTTTAACTTCAGGTTTGTTATAAAATATATATCACTTAAAGGGCGACCAAGTGACGTGTAAAATATGTAGTGATGAGGGCTTTATATTGCAGGCCGGAACCCCTATGTTGTATTCTTACTTTAGGGGAATTCCCAGGCGTCTGAATTTTACGTACCGACGTTTCGGGATACTCAGTTCCATCTTCATAGGTGGTGTAAGTAGGCTTCATGATTATGAAGATTTAACTGACAAAGTGTTCCGAAACGTCGGCACATAAACTTCAGACGTCGGGGTATCACCCAACAGAAAGAACACAACATTCAGAACACGGCGAAAGTTTGAAATCGAGGTTCTCCTATATTTCTGCAGAATGTTAGCCTGGAGACAATGGCAATATCCCACACCTTCAAGGTCAAAGCTGTTCTCGTCATTCGACTACAGTAGGTGTGCATCATAGAAATCAACTCAGGAAGTGACATGGCTGCGTTACTGACAGGCGAGAAAACAAGTGTATGTGAATACACCAAAGCCATTGTTAGCTTCATTGTGAATCAGTCATTGTGGAGACGCAAAACAATATGTCTCGTAACTATAGTTACCGTGGGACGGGGCTTGGTGTACCGCTGGCGAAAGTGTGTTTCCCAAAATGCCGACTGCCATATTTTTGTGTACCTGCACATGACGACGAAGCCCCACACCACGGAAAACTTCATATTACAATAAATTAATTCCACACGAGGCAGAAAACTGAACGATGCTTGTTCACAATTCATTACCGGTTGCGATGCGCATTTTCTATTGTCTCAAACTCTGCTAGAGGGAGAAGAGAGACAAATAACAGAAATTGTTGTTAATAAAATCGTAATAGCAGTACTAGTTGGCAGACAATATTTCTACAAGTTCGATATAATGTAGTCTATGCTCACGGTTTTATTTTATCGCTCAGAAATGGGTGTATTGGATGAAACAAAAGAATGGCTACCATCACAATTTTCATATATCACACAATAATACGTAGTAATTTATTTAAACAATGACCACATTTCTGGCGCTTCTGTTTGGTGGATGGGTTTCAGAGCACTTTCAAAACAAGAGGAAAGAGGGACTTCATACCCGCCACATGGGCTCATCTCTTTAGCTGCATACAGTAACAATAACAATAATATACATACCAACATTGTATTCTCATAATCCTGACTGAAGTGTGTTGCTTTTATGTGTTTGGGTATGTTTATTTGGGAAATGTAACAATTCTGGCATATTGCAGTATAATATGATGTGTCTATACAGTTCAACAAATAAACATTCAATGCTATGAGCAAACAAGTTAGCAAGCTAGCCAACGTACTGATAATATAACAAAAACTATTATGTTTTCACAAGGGAGTTTTACGCATAAACACTCTACTAATATCGCCCGTATTACAGCTTGATATTTTAACATTTCGTTTCGTCTCCCACCAAAAAAAGCGAGAGAACACGATACTTTGCTACATATATCACTAATATTGTAGAAAAAGAAAAGGCTCAATTTAAGTTACTTGTATAGTTATTTCATTAAAAACGAAGCTATGATCATGCATACGGGAAGAAGAGTTCTGTCTCATGCAGCCGTCAGTTATATATTGACTAATGTGAATGATACGCATTACGCCGTGGGGCAGTCTAACTCTATAAAACAGTCCCTGATCGACGCCGAGACCCCGTGAGTGTATGGTGCACTCACTGGGACTTGAAACCGACAAAAGCACGGAAGACAGCAATTTCAAACTGTAACCAAGAGGTGACAACTTGCTTCACGTCTGAGTCTCTTGCAAAATCCCTTGCCAGCAGGGTGTTTCTTAAGAGTTCCAAAGGGATTTAAATAACTGTGACCCTTCCACCAACCGAATATGTGACTAGATACGGCGCTATAGCTAGGAGGTTAGGGGTCTCCCTCGATACAGGTCCATCGCGCGCTCAGGGATTTCCATTATCTTTCGATTATTTAAGAAGTATATTACTAGTGAGAGGCGAGTGATTTGCAGCAAACGCCAACGTGAAGCAAACTGTAACCTCGTGGGTACAGACAATTGACTACAGTTTCCTCTAAGCCGGGAAAAAAGCGTCGGTATGACATGGTGGGACGGATGCTGGTGACTACGTGGAGGTATGGTGTGTACCATCTGCTACGCAATTGCCCTGTGTACATGGAAGTCCGAATAAAGTTCTCGCCATCAGAATATTTTTCATCGTCTGGACGTGGGATTTCCAGCTTCATTGTAATAAAAGGGATTATAACAAATGGGACAGTCTACGTAACATTACTTCTTTAGCGAAACAAATTACTTCGTTTTACAAACCCAGCAACATTTTCGGCTTGAGGTTAAGCCATCAAAGGCGCTACAGTATAAAATTTATAGATGTAACAAAGCAACTGTAACATCTTTTAATAATGCACTGCAATTTAAACCTTACGTACTATTAGTATCTAGGAAAGTTGTGTCATCGAAACAGGCATAGTTATACACATGATGACAAATGAACCCAAAGCCACACCAGTAGCCACGTTTATAACATAAAGTAATTTGTTCTTATTAAAACCAAGTTTTGTCAGACTGTCTGCCACACTTCACAATCAATTTATGCTAACCTATTTTTCAAACTTTTTACTTATTTAGCTGCATATTCACGGAAAAATAATAAACAGAAGCACTACGTGGTACACGGCGAAGTACCGCGATGGAGTTATTTTTTTTTAGGTTTTGTTGACCGTGCATCCTAATATAATTATAGTCTTTTTTTACCAACTTAATGGACAAATTCTTTATTTTAATATATTTATTACATTCCTCTAAATGTTTCGAGCACTATTATGCTCATCTTCAGGAGGACAATCGTATTGACACAGCATCTGGTATCGTCACTCTCTTTGGGTGACTGTTCAGTACACAGGTTATGAGAGGACTCTCGTAACCTGGTACTGAAGATGAGCATAAAAGCGCTCGAAACATGTAGAGGAATGTAATAAATATATTAAAATAAAAAATGTGTGCATCAAGTTGGTAAAAAAAAGACTATCATTACCCAACTGGGGGTTCCGTGGACCAATCACCTTTTAAATATTAAGCCAAAGGGCGACCCTCAAAACATATTCTTGTGACTGAAGATATTTTAAATTACGTCTCCTTCAAGTTATGCCGTTTAGACTATTCATTCCAACTTATATACAACACTGGGTAGTCAAATGGCTTAGGTACAATTGCCGGCCTCTCACCAAGGAGGCGCGCGTTCAATCCCAGACCCGTCTACTTGCATGAGCTGTTTTTTGTGAACAAAGCTCTGGAACACCTTTCTCTCCGAGTACTTAAAGTTTTCCTATATCAGTACATTCTACCAATGCTTCATATTCATTCATTTACTACCGACGCAAAGCAAATTATGCAACTGACAACACGCTAAATCAATACATATATTCCGTACCTCCGCTATCAATGTTTTGCTGTCTCACAGTTACCAAGCAGCCAAGGCTAAGCAGACATATTGAGGCTCATGTAAATTATATTCGACATACAGCCAGTTTCCATTATAAAAGAAAGGAACTAATGTTTTTTTTTAGAAGCTAGCAGTTATTTTGAGCACCAGTATGGCACAGTGCAGCATTTCGTAACGTTACCGCAGGTGGTAACCATAGTTACCACTGTTTTAAACGGCCGAAGAGCCCCTACCTCGTTATATTGTAATAAATTCAACTGAAGGGAAGAAAAAACATGGGATATGCTGATAGTCGTTCAACTTGTCACACAAAACAAAGTTTTTTTTAAATGAAATCTTTAGTTTTGTTTCCGAGTAAAAACATTTCCGACATTATACCCTCTCCTGACACACATCAATCCAATCCGTTATACTGATTTACATTCAATTTAATATTATCTTTCCCTCTGCCCGCCTACATGTGTTTGTCTTTCAGGTGTTTCGAGAGAAATTGTGTGTGCATTTCTCATTGCTTAAAGACGTTCACTCGAAAAGTCAGTGACACTGACACGATAACTCACAGCTAGATTCCGAATGTTGTTTTATTTAAAATGCTCTTTCGTTGCTCGAAATTTATTCTGCTTGTGTAGCACAAGAATGGAGTGGGGTAGCCAAATTAGGAACAGTTTTATTTCAACACCAGAATCACTGTGCTTAAAGCGGCCAATGAATTTCTCATACCACTGTACGGAACTTCCAAAACTGAACAGCAAAGTGCTATATCTGGCTTCACTCACACTTCGATGGCCGAATACAGCAAAGGCCAATTACGCAAATTCTATCATTTGCAGTCATGACGTCACAACTCGTCTAGTGACGTAGTACCGAAGTTCACCGGAGGCGTACAAGTGTAGGCGCTGTTCGACTGAGAATACTTGAAATGTATTTAAATATTCAGTCCGTACCGCGCCGTAAACACATTCTGTCTCGGTTACAAAACAAACCAAATGTCGATGGCACATTAAAAAGAATCTATATGTTACTGGAGCTTAAGAGAAGTAAAAGTGACTGGTTTTCAAAGAGCGAACTGGTTACGCATATATCAGCATTGGAAGACACTCATTTATTCAGCTACAGTTGTGAGGGAAAAGTATGGAAAACGTGAAATAAAAATAAATTAATGTAAAAAGACATAGTACCTTTCTAATAAACTTAATAAATGTATAAACATAACCTCTACATAACATAACATGCTTATAATAAGTAATATATAGTAATCACATCCGAAAAATTCACACATAAATTTTACTACTATGTGCTCTTATTTATAGAATTACATTTTAGTGATTTTAGACAACTCACTTGTTTCAGTGTGATGATACCAGAGGCTGTATAATACAATTTTGACCTACTGATGATGAGCACATTGTGCTCGAAACACGCAGAGGCATGAAATAAAATTTATTGTAAAACAAAATTTTGTGCATCAAGTTGGTTAATTACTAAGGTAAATTTAGTAAATGTTTTATTGTGAACTGCAAGTGCCGTGGAACCAAAACGATGCACCATCCCGCAATGGCGTGAAGTTATTGAGGAAAACAATGCGGAACGTGTGGGTTGGTAATTCTTGCAATCTCCCCCCCCCCCGTTCCCTAATATTCCGAGACCTTACCGTGTTAAGAACACGTTTTCCTTCCACACCCTTTTCAAATCACCGCCAATCATCAACCTACCATCAGACGGTACAGCCCCAGAGACAGTGACAGCACTGCACAACAGACACACTGTTTGTCCATTGACACCAGTAGTGTGTCTGACACGAGCACGTGGACAGTGGCTGTAATGAGATCTGCCCTCTTCTGGGCTGTTACCCAGCGTGTAGTGGTAAATGGTCACCGATGTTTCGGGACAACCTATCGATCACATATTCAGGGGTCAAGAAATATAAAAAGCAGCGCAGAACTTATCTACATTGCGAAGGAAGTCTGAAATCAGTGGCTGTGATGTTCACCCCTTCAACCGGAAGTACCCTGCCTGGGGCTTAGGATACAACGTCATAAATCCAGGGCGACTATCGGAATATGTAGGGAGAAGGGATGTACCTAATATCAGCTAAAGCCGTGTTGCTTATTCGAGGGATGCACGAACCATAGTAATTAGTTGTAAATGCCCCGCAGTACCTCCCCTGCTACCTACTGGCTGTCTCTCCCACTGACACTAATTGTAGGTGGGAAAGATGTTACTTAAAGACTGGTTTCCTGTCCGCGAAAATGAACTGTTGGAATAATTCCCGACATGCAAATGGTAATGTCCTTAAAAATCGGCGTAATGAAACTAAAGTTGGTGTGATGTAAACAACTGTTACTACCCACTGGGCCAATGCAGTCTTATGTTCTTCGTGCACAGTGAACAGTAACGTTCTCTGAGTTTAGCGATACCAAATTTAGTAAAAATTCGTTTACAGCTTACAGTTACGTTACAAGCGTACAGACCTGCAGACCTGGCCGTAATAATAGGCACGCTTTTATGGCGAGTGCCGCAAATGAAATTGCTTATTCGTGGTGCATTAAACACATTTAAGGCAGAAAGCAAGACACAGAAAACAATGGAGTAACAATTTGTAAAACACGCGAGAAAAACATGGGAAAACAAATATCGGCTAATTACTGGATCCTTGCGCGAAGCCAGAAAAAATGTGCTTTTTCGAAGTCATGACCGGGTAACGCGTTTGACCTTTCCATTCTTTCCGGAAAAGACGCATTCTGGGAAACCTATTATGGAAGTCGAAGGCATGAACTGATCCATCGATCGCTGTTGCTCTTTACGATAGTGAAGTCAATGTTCTGGAGACATTTGGGTTCAGTCACGTTACATGGTAACAAAATGCATGATATATACACATGACAAATGTAAACTGGTTCCTATACATGCCACGTTAACATAAAAGCTCCGCTCATTCTTCACATCTGAACCATATGCAGGTGAGTGGTCAACATCACGCCCCGGCCGCTTGACCCTCCGAAAATAATCCCGGTACCCATTGAACAAGAAACTGCGTGGGACCACAAAAGTAGCAAAGTCATATCAAAACAACAGAATGCTATACCTTGTAACGTGCTTGACCACCTTATAAAAATGACACCTTGTCGCATGCTTGGCCAACTTTTATAGAAATGATACAACTTGTCGCATGCTTCGTCAAAGTTTTTAAAAATGACATACCTTGTCGCATGTTTGACCAACTTATAAACGTGTCATACCTTGTCACGTGCTTGACCACCTTATAAAAATGACATACCTTGGCGCATGCTTGGCCAACTTTTATAGAAATGACACATCTTGTCGCATGCTTGGACAACCCTTTAAAAATTACATACCTTGTCGCATGATGGACCAACTTATAAAATTTTCATAACTTGTCACATGTTTTGCCAACTTATAAAAATGACATAACTTTTCACATGCTGGGAATACTTCCAAAAATTCCGAAACACGTCACATGATTGGCCAACTTATAAAAGTGCCATACCACCTCACATGCTTGCTCAACTTATAAAAAATGACATACTTCATCACATGCTTGGCAAAATTATATAAACAAAATTATATAACCAAAGACCCACAGAAGTCATTACTAACGTACTGATAATAAAAAAGGAAAAGTGGAAAAATTAAATGTTGTCAATAGTAGGACATGGACGTATTTCGTTCTGTTGGTATTTTATATGTTGTAGAGGCGTTAGGATTTGAGCTTTTAATGTAAATACTAGATTTCGTGTCGAGTGCTATGATGTCCCAATGTCGGGTGCTATGATGATGTCTCATTGTCCTGTGCAACGATGATGTCTGAATGCCGGGTTCTATGATGTTGTCTCAATGTCGGGTGCTTTGATGTCTCAATGGCGGGTGTTATGATGTTGTTTGAATGTCGGGTGTTATGATGTTGTCTGAATGTCGGGTGTTAAGATGTTGTCTGAATGTCGGGTGTTATGTTGTCTGAATGTCGCGTGTTATGATGTCTGAATGTCGGGTGCTTTGATATTCTCTGAATGTCGGGTGTTATAATGTTGTACGAGTGTCGCGTGCTATTATGTTGTCTGAATGTCGGGTGTTATGATGTCTGAATGTCGGGTGCCATGATGTCTCAATGCTGAATGCTACGATGTTGTCTCAATGTTGGATGTTATGATGTCTCAACGTCGGGTGCTTCGATGTTGTCTCAATGTCGGTTGCTATGATGTTGTCTGAATGTCGGGTGTTATGATGTTGTTTGAATGTCGGGTGTTATGATGTTGTTTGAATGTCGGGTGTTATGATGTTGTCTGAATGTCGGGTGTTATGATGTTGTTTGAATGTCGGGTGTTATGATGTTGTTTGAATGTCGGGTGTTATGATGTCTGAATGTCGGGTGCTATGATGTTGTCTCAATACTTTAAATATATCGATCATGGAAACATACTTCAGTTTTAGTTAAATTTTTCGGCAGATAGCCAGCTGTACAGACTTTAAGTCTCGCTTTAATATATATTACTATTAGTTATCTCAAAATAATTTTGATGCCATTTTAACATTATTAATATCTGTATTACAAGCAATAATATCTTACAAGTTTATCCCGCAGAATCTTTTACATACTAGAAAGTACAGGTGGAAATTTCTTTTAAAAATCCGGACAATGTTTGTAGTTGCTTTCGAAAAGCAGATTCTAAGACGGAAAAAATGAACAAGTTGCAACCCACTACAAGAATTATTGTCCCAACGCACCGAAATACAAAAACAGTAACTGCAAAGCGGTAAAAATAAGTACCACGTGTTGCAACGTTAAAGTTATCCGCCTTCTGCTCAGGTTGCATTTACGTTTCTGACGTTTTTCTCAAGACACACAACAATTACTGCCTATAAAACGTTAATCTTCAGATACGATGTAGTCTGCCAGTGTTTGGTATTAGAATTACGGTCGTCTTGGAAGTGACACTGTTTAAATTATTAATTGTATATTAAAACTTTGGAGAAACTTATTTCTTCCATCTTCAAGGGGTAGGGGCCTGTCTAACAGTAGCATATCCCTCCCGAAATTTTGTAACAACCTAAAAGGTTACACAGATTAAAAATTAGACTTGCATATACCATTTAACTGAAGCTGATACTTGAAATAGTCATGTCTAACACCACTGAAGAAATGTGTATTTAAGCAATACAGTATAATTACAATTGATAACCAACAATTATCATCATCATGTTCCTGAAGGGTTAGGGGTGTTTCCTGTTCCTTGATCCTCAAGATGAATTTGGTCTCTCCATCTCTTCCTCGGTCGTCCAATATTCCTTCATCCTTTTGGTTTATATTGTAGTGCTTGTTTTGGTAGTCTGTTTGTGTCCTTCCTCTGTACATGTTGTAGCCACTTTTTTCTGGTACTGTTTTATTTCCTTTACTATGTTATGTGCTCCCATTTTTTGCCTAATAACAGGAGGGCATTTTTACGACAAAGAGCGATAAAGTACTTAAGGGCATTCTGAAGAGGACTTCTAAAAATGCTTCGAAACAAGGAATACGATGGAAAAGGGAATTAGAGCAAATTCTAAGAGGACAGTCTGTTGATTTTGCAGCTTTTCAGTGGTAAATATTTTACTAACAGTGTCTCGTTTCTTTTCTACCACTACACGTACGTGTATCAATTCATATTGTTGTTACAGGAATGCCTTAATATATGTCAGGACAAAGCGACACAAGAGAATAAAGTTCCAAGGTTTCTAGAACATGTGGATACCAGTTTTCATCAATATTACATCCAGTGTAATGTGAGTGAGCGAGCGAGTAGCTATACTTGCTGTTTAAATATAAAAGCCAACGGCTACAGGCACACAAAAGCTGACAAATGATTTCCAGACAGACATCTGACAATGAGGTTAGTCTATTATTAATAGAGTAACTATCCCATTTCGATACAAATTGCAAACAGCTCACTGCATCGATCAGGACAGATCGATCAACATTAATATTCGCCCCTGTGGGGTAGATGACAGTAAGTACACCCACTCAGGCTGGAGGCAGTATTTGTGGACTGGAGTCCTGCTGACGGAACTTACACAACTATGTCACATGTGGACAGAGGCCTGGCCCGGATAGGGAGAAAGAAAGGAACCGCTAGTTAGACTCGAGTAACCGGAGGCTTCGTGAGTGAGTGAGTGACGACAAAGAGTGCGTGGAGGCAAACCTCATGTAGTCGAGTCTACATTTCGAATCCCAGGACGTGCCAACTAAAAATAACAGACCGTGTAACTGATGTTTCATACCAAGTTAATAGCGACAGGTTCCAACACTTGCTTCTCAAGGACGAGCAATTTAAACAAGAAAGGAAACACTTGGGACACTACTGAACTTTCGGCTCAATGCTCAGTGTAACATTATGATAAGCAAAGTAAGAAGGAGCAGGGTGTTCAAAACTTGACACTGGCAGGCCAACTCCTGACTCTTGTTACTGGACAATGCGCTATACAGGCGGCACGTTAATAAAAAGAAATGACTTGAATTGATTTGGATTGATTTAGATTGAATTGTGTTATATTGCTTTGTATTGTGTTTTCTTCTTCTCGTTTCCATTTATTTCTTTTTATGTACTTATGTATATATGTATGTATGCATTCATGTGTATTTATGTATTACGTATTTATAAACACACTCATATATGTATCTACGAATTTATGCATTATATAGTACGTATGTGTATGTATTTTGTGTGTGTGTGTATGTATGTATATATGTATGTATGTATGTATGTATGTATGTATGTATGTATGTATGTATGTATGTATGTATGTATGTATGTATGTATGTATGTATGTATG
>Ga0123357_10009227_pt1 | contig 12432 bp, 15 predicted proteins | sample TergutEmb28metaG_FD_89873 | JGI IMG/M metagenome (GOLD analysis project Ga0123357, IMG submission 89873) | Embiratermes neotenicus P4 segment gut microbial communities from Petit-Saut dam, French Guiana - Emb289 P4 | ecosystem: Host-associated > Arthropoda: Insects > Digestive system > Gut ... | reverse complement strand
GATGTCCACGGGTGTGTCCTTTCAGTAGCCGTGTTTGTGGTCGTGGAGGGATGTTGCGACCATCCAGGCGGCCGCCAGGGTGACGGCCGCCACGAAGATGATGTCGCCGATAGACATGGTGGTTAGGACTCCAGGATTTTCCAGGTGTTCGGGCCACAGATGCCGTCAATGTCGATGCCGTACAGGGTCTGCAGGGCGCGGACGGCACGCTCGGACAGTTTCCAGTAGGCGCCGTCGATGGCCAGTCCTGCGTTGATTTTCTTGTTGAGGAGAATCTGCGCCAGTTCGACGTCAGGCCCGGATGCGCCGAGTTTGAGGGTTGGGTGGCCGGTCGCGGGCGCCGGGACGGGGGCCGGTGTTGGGGCGGGTGTGGACGGCGCGGGGCTGGTAATGCCAGCATAGTCGTTGACGGCTTTGGCCAACGCGACTCCGATTGCTTCGACGTTCCCAGCGATCCATTGGGCGTCGGTTGGGTTGTCGTGGAAGGCGACTTCGACGAGGACGGCGGGAGCGTTGGTGTCCTTCAGCTCAACCAGCTTGTTGTCGGTTTTGATGCCACGGTTCGGGCCGGGATAAATCGCCATGATGCGCTGGTTGACGGCTTGGGCGAAGCGGAGGCCGTTGGCCGATCCTGGGTAGCAGAATGCGGTGGTGCCTCGGGCTTGACCGTTGGCGCCGTCGGAGTGGATCGCCAAATACAAGTCGACGCCGGCTTTGTTGGCTTCGGCGGCGCGGGTCGCGATGGGGACGTCGAGGCCGGCACGGATCACTTGGTGGTTCTTGATCAGTTCACGTTGGACGACGTCGCACACGCGGTTCATCCAGAGGCGTTCGTTACCTCCGACACCAGACCAGTAGGGGTTGGTGTATTGGTTGGATGGTGAGAGATAGAGTTTCACGGTGTTTCCTTTCTTATGGTTTTGTGCCGAACAAGACGAACGTGACTGGCAGTGCGATCGTGCCTGACACGAACGTTTTGATTCGGATTTGCCAGTTGCTCAAATTGGTGGCCAGCCAATAGCGGTCGCCACCGGATGCGTAGGCGTTCAGGGCGGTGATTGTCGCCCCAGATGGCGTAGCTACTGGGATGGCGGTGCCCGCACTGGTGAAACCTTGGCCTTCAGCGGTCGTGACAGCGATAGACGGCAGGGTGTATGGCATCGTCCACCGGTATTGGTTGTCAACCAGGTGTTCCTCCATCCATGGCCCGTTCATCACGGCGAGAACCGGCGGCCCTGGCTGTGATGGGGGCGCTGGTGACACCGCATGGATGATGATGGCGACACCTTCCATCTGGCACCACACCCGCTGCCCCACCACCAAGCCGGCCGTGTCGCCGATCCGAACCGGCGTGAACGGCAACTCTTTCTCGGCGAGTCCATCGAGAGTGATTCGCAGCGGCTGAGTTTTCGTGACAGTCGCCCATGTCCATGTCGTCATATGGTGATCACCTCTTGGAGGCTCGCATCCATCAACGCATCAAAAGGGGACTCCAAGTGCAGCTTGGTGATCACGTTCAACGCATCCACCTTGGCCCGGGCAGAGTTGAACTGGCCCACGTCGCCTAGCCAGTTGATTTGCGGCAGCAACGTCAGTTCGGTGGCGGCCGCCGGGGATGACATTGCTATCAACGACTGCAACGCTTTGGCCTCCAAAGAGGCGACTTTTGAGTCGTCGTCCCCGTCTGGGACTTCCTGGCCGTCCAACGTGTGGGAGACAACGAAATTGCGTTTCTCGATGCTGAAGTCGGAATCTGCGTTGTGGTTCTCGGCGATACCGGCCAGCGGTGGTTCATCTTCTGTGCCGGTCGACAGCGCGACAACCCGGTTCGGCACCATCAGGTCACGGTGGATCGTGTAGTTCGGGGTGTACACCGTTTTCGGCGCCCAATTGAACATTGACGGCCGCTGGGACGGTTTCACGATCGGGGTGACCACGAACTGTCCCCAACGGTCGATCGTGATGGAGTTGAAATTGATGATCTTCAGCAGATCGTTGATGATCTCGAGTTTCGATGTGCCGGCTGGCCTGATCATGAACCCGGTTTGCGTGTCACGCAGGTCCACGGTGACGGTTTCGCCGGCGGACTGGACAAGGGCTTGGACCCATTGGAGGATTGGTTTGCTGTCATCGGCGACGAATGTTTCGGTCACAGAATCTTGCGCTAGCCGGATCGTTTTGTCATTCAATCCGATTTTGACTGACTCGTCGATCCCTGTGAACGTGCGTGGCGCATCGGTTTGGACATAGATGCCCCACGGTATGCCGTTGGGCCAGTCCTCCAGCCCGTCGATGTGCATCCATGGGCGGACACGATGGTGGTAAATGTTGATGTCGGTGAGACTGATTTTTCCGGCCGCCGGGCGGGGACGTTGTGTGACGGTGAGGTCACCTGACCATTTGATCGGGGTGTTCAGCACTCCGTCAATGACGCATGAGGTGACACCGTCAAGCCATCCGAGGGTGGAGTCAACGCCGCTGGCCGGGTCATGTTCCAGGATTTCGTAACTCCAGTGGGTGACCCGATGTTCGGTGAGTTTGTTCTGCCCGGGCCGGGTCGCACCGATGATGATGTCGCCCATCAGTTTGACTCTTTGATTGTGAACGAAAACTTGGCCAGGCCGGCTTTCCAGCCGGCGATTCCCCCGGCGTACTGGCCGAAGATGCGGCGCCCGGTCGGGTCCCTGTAGCACACCAGTTCAGCGGTTTGCAGCTGCTTTTCAATCTTGAACACTTCAGCGGGCGTGTCGGCGATGAGGGTGGCTGTTACTGGGATTGTGAGGTTGCGGCGGGTACCGAACATTGACACGGGTAGATCGGCATCCTCGATGTCGACGAGTGCCTGTTGGCGGCCGGGACTGGACCCTAACGTCAAATCGCCCCACACTGAAACCTGCTGGTCGTATTGGTTGCCGCTGTTGATGAACGCCAACATGTTCTCGGTGGTGACCACTATTTCGGTGACGGTAGTGGCGGTTTCGTCAGCAGACCAGGTGGTGATTTGGTATATGTTGACGCCGTGAACGGATGGTGTCATGTCAATGATGGTCATGTCGCCTGCTGTGAAAGGTCGCCGGTCGACCAACGTTTCCGGGTCGTCGATCGGGCCTTGCGCGAAGTTGGTGGTCAACAACGAGTCCCAATAGACGTTATCCGCTGGGATCTCGGTGACTTGCCAGTTCGTCATCCACCATTCGGCATACGGGCTGACCGCTGTTGAATAGTTTGTGGCGAATCCTGGACGGAATGAGTCAACTCCGGCAGGGATTGTGATCACATCTGTGTAATGGGTGAACTGGCTGTCGGGGGTTGTGCCGATCGGGACAGTGGGGCCAAACAACCCCGCACCAGCCCACGTGCCGTTCTGCCGTGACGAATATGTGAAGCGGAAACTTTGCACACCACCTGGCACGGTCGTCCCCGCATAGGCGACATCCATTGAAACGCGGTATCGCCGTCCGGGCGACGTGGTGATGCCCTCAGCGCCGCCCAACGGGCCACGCGCATAGATATTGTTGTTCAACCCGACACGCCCATATGTGGCGGCGGGTGGCGGAATTGGTCCCGCGAACCCGGTCGCGTTGAACGCGGGAACGGTTGATGGTGGTGCGCCGGTTCCGGCAGTGGATGTCGTCAGATTGTCGGTGCCGGAGTCCGTGGCGAACCCTGGGTCGCGGATCAGGTTTGGGCCTATCACCGGCAGGTCACTGAGTATTTCAGCCATGGCACACGTCACGTCGATGACAGCGCCAGCCGGGATAGTGCCAGACACATAATATCTGGCGTAGAACGCGCCGCCGGCAACCCAAACGGCGGCGATGGCTGTCAGCCTGGTCCATGTGTTCGCTGGTACAGGCTGGTAGTTGATGGCACCAAACGACGTTGCGACATTCGTGGACGACCGGGACTGCCCTCTGGTCCCCATATTGAGGGCGACTGACGAGCGGACATACAGCGAGGTTGCGACCAGGGTGCCAGCCGGATAGATGTCTGCCGCCGGTATCGCCGGGATGAAACCGCCATGGCCGTTCACGGAGTCCGCATTGTAGGTGAAACGTGCATAACTGGCCGCAGTCGTGCCGTCTGGGAGGGTGGGCCCGTCCGTTGCGCCCGTGATGATTGTTCGGGTCGAGTTCGTTGCCGCAGGCCACAGGGTTGTGGATGTGGCCCGCGGGTCAGCGATCAGGTTCGAACGCCCCACAGTCGCAGGGTCTGGTGGTGTCTGAAACAGCTGCCTGGTGACGGTGAGCTCTTTCGCGGGAATCTCGGACGCCCCGGCGACCGGAACCGTCACATCCAACTGTGTCCTGCCAGAATCTGGCAGATAGGTCGGCTTGACGATCGCCGCGACCGGCGGCGAATACAACACCTTGAACGATGTTGACACTGTGCCCGTCAACCCGTTCGAATCCGTCACTGTCACCTGCAACCCATAGGTGAGCCCGGTATCCAAATGTGTCGGCAGCGCCGTCCCCGGCAACGTGGTGGTGGTCACCGGGTCAAACACCGTGCCACCCTGCGACAAGACGATCACCGCCTGCACCGCCCGGGCCCCTTCCGCCTGCGAGAACCCCAACACCACCCACAACGACGACGTCGTAACCGTCCCATTGTTTGCCGGGAATGTCACGGTCACTACCGGGGACGTCCGATAGGTGATAGTCAACGAGTTAGACCACGGGGACCCGCCAGCCCCATCACTGCCACCAGTGGTGGCAATCCCCCACGTCATCACCTGCACAGTCAAAACCGTGCCAGTCGCAAACGCTGGCAGGGTGTATTGGCTAGCCGTCGACGCGGTTTTCGCGACATTCGTCCACGTCGACCCGCCGTTGCTTGAATACCTGAGAGCGAACGCTGATTGCGGGGACGAGTCGGCTGTGTTGTGGTTCCACCGCACCAGCAACGTCTTTGTGGCGGCGGCAACCGGCGCCTGAGAGGCCCACGTCGGGATGTTCGGAGGTGTTGGCGGTGCCGCCGTGTTCGACTGAACGAACGCTGATGTCAAATGGTTCGCATCGGTAGTTTGCGCAGCAACCCGATACACATGCATGACACCCTGAGTTGGCGCGACATGAGTGAATGTGAAGCTCCCGCCAGCAGTCGCCCCACCCGCCACTGTGGCGAGATTCCCCGAATCCCAGGCGATCAACCCACCCGTCACAGTGCCGTGTTGAATGAGGAACTGGCGTTCCGAATAGGTAGTGTTGTCGGTGAAGTTAACAACAATGTCCAGCCCGGAGCGTGTAGCTTTCACGTTCGATACTGGTGCTGGCGTGGTCCAGGCGAAATTGGATTGCGTCGACCAAGGTGACCACCCGGCGCCGTTACCCATCGTGACACCGAACGCTGTGCGGCGGTTCGGTGCGGTTGGGATGCGCAGTGACGACGTCGGCCCAACGATGATCGAGTCGGTGATGCCATCATGTGCGACGCTCAACGCCGTCTGGGTTGCCGCATTGTTACCAGATTCGTTCCTGGTCCATGCCGCGTTCAACTCGGAATCCGAAATCCATGTCAGCACCGGGTCAGTCGGTGTGCCTGGGATTCGGATCAGAGTAGTCAGCGGCAGTGTCGTTGTGACGAATACTTCCTTACCCAGGTTCGCCGGGTCATTCGCATTCGTCGAGTTGACGAAAATGAACAGTTTCGCCGTCAACGACCCATTAGGGTTATGCACACAAGTGATAGGCCAAGGGCCCTGTGTCGTGCCGCCAGGAATGGACGGTAAACCGAATCGTTGTACAACACCGGTCGCATCCGTGACACCACCGGCAACAGGGCCCCACGTGTTGTCACGGCTGCGCAGATAGCAGTTCAGGACGGACGTGTTGTTGGCCGGGTTCGTGCTGATCTCGTCGGCCAGTAGGTCGATGATCGCGTTGATCGTCGGGAACGATACCGTGAGCACTGTGGCCATCACAACACCCCATTCATGCGTTCAAACCGACGCGAACCCTGGTCACGAATCTGGCGCAGCAGACCTTCAACCTCATCCAGCGACAGACCAAGAAGTAATGCCAGGATCTGGCGGAGCACCAGCAGCACTTCGCCATTGTCGGTTTGAGTGTCTAAATCAATATCCAACCTGGCGTTGATCTGGTCCATCATCTGGTTCATCATTCCGGTGTCCACCACTGACTCCGGACGTCCAGCCTCAGCGAGGATCGCCAATGTGCCACCAGTACGCGGCAGCACTGTCGCCCCGGCTGCCAGCATCGGGATCGTTGGCAGGGATAAGCCGAAGTGTTTCCCGCCGATGTTCGGCACCCATGACGGAATATCCACCGAGATGCTATTGATGGCGCGTATGGCGCCGTTGATGAGGGAAATCACGGCGTTGATGGGTGCCTTGATGATGCCGGCGAGAGCGCCGAAAGCCGTAGAGAACCAACTCTTGATGCCTTCAGCCATGTTGCCTGCTGCGGTGGAGATGGCGGTCCACACGCCTTCGAGGAAGGACTTCAGAGCATTGACGGGCGTCATGACGGCTGTTTTGATGGCATTCCACACGGTGCTAGCCGTGTTCTTGATCCCATCCCAGAGTCCAGTCAGGAACGTGTCGATAGCGATGAAAATGGTGACTGCCGTGTCGACGATGCCCTGCCATAGGCCGACGAAGAAGCTAGAGATTGCCGTCCACACGGCGACCGCGGCAGATTGAATACCGTCCCACAGGTCACTGAAGAATCCGGTGATCGCAGACCAGATGGCGACGGCGCCGTCAACCAGGCCCTGCCACAAGCCTGTGAAGAACCCGACAATCGCGTTCCAGACTGTGGAGGCCGTATCGCTTATGCCTTGCCACAGCCCGGTGAAGAAATTTGCGACCGCGGTGAACACCGTCACGGCTAGGTTCTTCAGCCACTCCCAGGCGGCGCCGAGGAAATCGACGAAACCTTGCCAGATTTGGCGGCCCAGCTCGGTTTTTGTGAAGAACCAAACCAGCCCGGCGACCAGGGCCGCGATAGCGGCGATGATGATTCCGATGGGGTTCGCGGTCATGGCCGCGTTCATCAGCCATTGCGCGGCTGTTGCGATCCCGGTCGCAACCTTTTGGGCGATGAGGGCAACCTTTTGGGCGATCATTGCGGCCGTGGAGGCGACCGTTGCTGCGAGAGTCCGTGCCTGCGCGGCGACCCACAGAGCGGCCTGCTTGACACCGCCAGCGATAGCCTTGCCGATGTCCTTGAACGCGGCACCAACCTTGGACAGCCCGCTCAGTAGTGATGCCCCGGCCATTCTCGCGTGCTCCGCGACCCACAGAGCGGCCTGCTTGACGCCGCCAGCGATAGCCTTGGCGACATCACCGAACTTGCCAACCAGTTGACCGAGATTGTTCGCCAGGCCACCGAACTTTTCGCCGTTCAACCCGGCAGAGAACATTTGCCAGTTCGCCGACACCGTGTCGATGGCGAACTCGGCGCTGTCCTTGATGTCGGTGAACGACTTTTTGACGTTGGCCAACACCCCGGTTGGCATTGAGATTGCCGACAACGCGGTCGAGACGCCGCCAAGGACCTTCGGCACGCCACCGACTACCGCCTCGACGCCCTTGAACCCGGCGAACGCTGCGACCGCCCCCATAACCAAACCGGGATGCTCCCCCAGCAGATCGGCCAGTTTCGTGAGGATATCAATCACGGGCGGCAGGACAGTGCCCGCCAGATCGGCTAGCGCCGGGATAAGGCTGGACGCGAGGCCGCCGGCGGCGTCGGCGACTTTCGGTGCGAACTTGGCGAACGCGTCCGCAACTGTCCCCACCAGGTCGACCACGGGTGGCAGGACACGGTCGGCGAGTTCAAGGATTTTCGGGATCAGTTTCTCGGCCAGACCGGCAGCGATATCCAAGATTTTCGGTAGCGCTGTGGCGGCCGCGTCGGCGACCTTGCCGCCGAGTTCGCCAAGTTTCGCGCCAACGTCACCGATGGCTGGTAGGACGGGTTTCAGCGCGTCACCTATGCGGCCGAAGAAGTCGACAATGTCAGGCAGGATGCCCTTCAACGTCTCGAAGATGACACGCATCGGGGACAGCCCAGAAACGACCGAACTGATCGGGCCGAGCCAATCACTGAAGCTGACACCTATATTTGCAAGGGCCACTTTCAAGCTGTTTCCGGCTGCCAGGTCGTTGAGGACGTGGGCGACACCGTCGATCGCTGGCTGGATTTTTTCAGCAATATGACTAGCGAATGGTTTGAGTAGCAGTGTCGCATGATCGATGGCTTTGCTAGCCGCATTGAACGCGTTAGGCATCGCGTCAACGAACGGGCCTGTAAAGATCAACCCGAGGCGGCCAGCGGCGGCACCCACATTGTCGAGCGCGCCCTTGAACGTTTCGCCGGTTTTGAGCGCTGATCCGCCCATTCCGGCCTCCATGGCTGCCTGGAACGTGGCGAAGTCGATCTTGCCCTGCGACACCATTTTGGAGACTTGCTCTTGCGTTACACCGAGCTGTTTCGATAGCAGTTCTTGCACCGGGATACCAGACTCGACAAGCTGGTTGAGCGACATCCCGTCGAGTTTCCCCTTGGCGGCGACCTTTGAGAAGATCGCCCCCATCTCGGTCATTGACCGTCCAGATATGGCCGATACGTCTGCTATCGCGGTCAGTGTGCGGGTCATGTCGTCGCCGACTTTGACACCGGAGGCAGCCATCATCGCGGCGACACCGGCAGCGTCACCTAGCCCGTAGGCGGTGCCCTTCACCGACTTGAGCGCCGAATCCATGATCGAGCTGATCGAATCGGCAGAGTGACCGAGGCCTTCCAGTTTCTTGGTTGCCTGCTGAATATCGAGCGCTCTCGTCATGCCTTTAGTGATAACCGTGCCAACCGCGACACCAGCAGCGGCGACCCCGGCGCCGATAGCGATCTTTCCGATTTTCTTGACGGCGTTCGTGACGAAGTTTCCGCCGCTGGCCTTGCCCGCCGCAACCCCGATATCGCCAGCGTCCCGGAAACCAGCTTTAATCGAGGGTGCGAGCTTCGATGTTTCGGCCACGATGGACAGGTAGGCGGTGCCAAGTTCGGTAGCCATCGTGGCCTCCTTTCATCAGGTTGTGTTTGTTGTTGGGCGTCCCCCGGTCTGGCGGGCGTACCAGTTGCGGAACTCGTCGACAGAGTCGAATCCGCCTGTTGCGACGGTGGGCGGTTTGGGACGTTTCAAGGGTTGCGGACGGGCCGATTTGCCGCCGCCGCGCTGCCAGTTGGCGGCCGTCAACCGGTCAAGCGACCCGGCCAGCAGTTGCGTGTTGACGCCGCCGCCGAACACCGGGTCATACCAGAAGTCGAACTCGGTGGGCGGATACAGTGCCATCATCGACTCGGAATCACGGGGCAGGTGTGCGGCCATCGCCGCAACATCAGACAGGGGCACGCCCCCGGCGGCCAACTGTGCCGGGGTGTGCCCGTAGTACCGTGCCATGTCGGCTACGAGCGCACCCCGGTCGTTGTTGTTGAACGCCAGGAGCGTCACTAGTTTGGGTTGATCGCCGCCATCGTGTCGGCGATGAACTTCGACGCGGCCTCGAAGCTGACCCGGTGGGTTTCGGGGCTGCGTATCGCATCCATGACCAGCTTGTACTGGTCGCCGAACAGGCCCCGGATGATCGCCGGTATCAGCGCCAGTTGGCCGGTGCCGCCGGTGAACTCGTTGAGCATATCGAACATTTCGACGTCATCGAGGGCGGACGGGTCAACTGTCAACGACAATCCGTTGACAACAACCTGAACCGGGCCAGCCGTCTGGTTGAACGCCGCCGGCACCGCCACTGGGGGTGGCGCCGGATAGGTTGTTTGCGGGTCGCCCATCGCGGCCGCCACGTTCGGCGGCAGCGTGTAGTTCTCGCCGCTCATGCCTTCAACACCTTGCCGTCATCCATGTAGTCGGTGAAGTACAAGCCGGTGACCTCGTCCTTGTAGGCGGAGAAGGTGAACGGCAGGCCGATCGGGTCGGAGTCGTTGAACGTCTGCTCAAACGAGTCTGTCGTGTCGATCGCGTTCGGGAACACTGTGCGGCGCAGCCGGCCGTGGTCTTCCATGTCACACACATACACGGCCGCCTCGGTGTCGGCGCCCTTGTAGGAGATTGTGACCGTTTGGCCCGAGGTCGAGGTTGCCGGGGTGACTGTCACCGCAGCCTCACCCCACTTGGCCTTGTTCGTTTCTGCGTTCAACGATTCGATCAACGTCAACGTGAAGCCGACGCTGTGTTCGGAACGGGACTTCAACACTTCGTCGCCGCCGTAGGCGGTGACCGCATTGTAGGACTTGTTGATCTGGCGGGCCCAGCCGTCTGCTGAGGCGTAGCCGAGTTCGACAAACGCCGACGACAGGGGTGTCTTCGCGTCAACAGGGATAGGTGTGCCCAGAGGGGCGCGGAAAATGAATCCGGCTACCCGCGGGGTGCCGGCCATCACGTTAGATTTGCTTGGCATTGTGTGCCTCCTTCTTTTCTGGTGTTTCAGCGGCAGCCGGTGTGGCGGTCACTGTTGGCTTGTCGGGCGGCGCCGGTGGCGTCGTCTGGCCGGTTTTCCATCCGATGGCCTGCCAGCCGTCGGCGTCCTTGTCCGGCACATCGATTTCCAGGCCGGTTGTTGGGTGGGTGAGTTTCATTCGTCCTCCTCACGGGTTCGGATGATGCACGTCATGACGTAGCGTGGCGTGCCTGTTTTCGGATCGGGTTGCGGATATGGGGTTGACGCCCAGCCGGTGAACACCGGGACCAGTTCCCATGCGTCCATCAGTTCGTAGACCTGTTCGGCCATGTGTGAGGCGTCTTCCTCGGAGACGGCTGACCAGCATTCGATGGTGAGCTTCGTTTCGCGGTGCACGATGGTGGCTTGTTGGCCGCCGGATGCGACGAGCCGGATGAACCGGTCGGGGCGCGGTTTCGGCACTGCGGTGGATACTGGCAGGCCGAGACTGGAATCGAGTAGCCGTTGCCGGGCGAGGGCTTCAACGTCGGGATACATGGTTAGGCCCGTTTCCCTGATGCCATGCCGGCGAGGGTGTGGTTCTTGGCCTCGTTACGGGCCGCCTTGCCGGTGGCTAAGACCGCGGCACGGGCACGGCCCTTGCCTCGGCTGATTTCAGGGCCGACTTTCACATAGCCGTCACCGGCCCGGGATGAGACAGACGACGACAGCTCGCCGACGGCCGACACGGTGGCGGGACGTGTGCGGGCCTCCTTGAAACCGGCCATATTCCACTTCCACTTGCTCTTGAGTTCAGCCATCGGTTATCCCTTCACTTTCTTCAGCCGTATACGTCCACCAGGGGTGTAGCCGAACGGGCCGTGGTTGTAGTCGTCCAGGTCGCCGTCCTGCTCGAACAGCTGCCCCAGGATCGTCCACTGGTCACGATGCCCGCCGGTCACACCGGGTGGGACGAGAAGGTCAAGCAGGGTGGTGGTTTGGTCACGGCCCTGCTCGAAATTGTCTTGCCCGCCGGACGTGGCCAGCGCCCAGCCGTACACAGCCACCGGCACCGGATCGGCCCACAAGTCGACCGGTGCGCCGTGACTGTCCTTGCCGGGCATGTAGACGGCGTGCTGGACGGTATGGACGGGTTTCACAGCCGGGCGCCTTGCAACGGATCGTCGGGCAGCGGCCCGCCCAGTTCTTTGCACGCGTCGATGCTCATGTCCGGCAGGATGGAACGCCGGGCAGGAATATCGGGTGTGACGTCGACGGTGCCGGCCTTCCGGCCCGCGCCGCATATCTTCTGCAGCAGGTCGAGTTCGGACGGCCAGAACAGGCCTTTGCGGAGCCTGGACGAGTCGACCGTTTGCGAATGGGCGAAAACACCGGCGGTGTCCTGTTCGGTGATGACCGCGCCGCTTCCGGCGTCGTCCCAGCGGACGATTGCGGCCCGCAGGACAGCCTTGAACTGGGCCACCTGCAGGTCGGTCAGACCGGCCTCGTCGGCCAGGCATGGCGCCACCAGGGTGGCCTGCGCAACCGCGTCCTGGATCATCGCCCCAGCTTTCACCTGGTCAATGTCCGGGTTGATGGCCTGCAAATCGGCCAGCTCGATGACAGCCACGATCACGCCCCGCCCGCCTCGGGTGTCGTCTTGCGGGGACGGCCGCCCCGGTTCCGGGCCGCCGGCGTGGCCGGTTCACCCGGCATGGGGCGGTCTGGCGCGGACACGACCGGTTTCCAGCCCAGAGACGCCAGGTGCCCGGTGGGAACACCATCGGGCACCTGGATCGTCTCTACGCCGTTACTCCAAGCCGACATCACTCGTCCGGTCCTGTCGGAGGCGGCGTCACCGCACCCTTCGCCGGTGTGATCACACCCGCCGGATACGACTTCGCGCCCGTCAACCGGGACAGCGGAATCGCCACCTGGAACCCGACACGCATAACCAGACGCATCGCCTGCGAGTCCTGCTGCATCAAGTTCAAAACAACCTTGCCGCTGCCATC
>Ga0123357_10009226_pt1 | contig 12433 bp, 5 predicted proteins | sample TergutEmb28metaG_FD_89873 | JGI IMG/M metagenome (GOLD analysis project Ga0123357, IMG submission 89873) | Embiratermes neotenicus P4 segment gut microbial communities from Petit-Saut dam, French Guiana - Emb289 P4 | ecosystem: Host-associated > Arthropoda: Insects > Digestive system > Gut ... | reverse complement strand
CCCCCCCCCCCCCCCCCCCCACACTTCATATACACCGTTTGTGCCCCAATCCTCGTCTGTATTTTCCGATATATTTAGGCCGATGTTACAAATCCGCGAATCGCTCTACGCTATTTGTAACGAGTACATTTTACTTTATTAAAAAATGAAAATATTGGCTGCCCAGTTCTACCGTATTAAAATAACAGGTCTGTGCTGACAAACGAATATTCTGTTGACACGAGTCACATGGCTGCTACAACGGTGCGAACACCGGTCAATAATTAGTATTTCTGATGGTGCCGGGCTACTGCTCTCCTTTGTGGGGGTTTATTCCATGTCAGTTGACACGTAAGTAGGCCAAATGTAAAGCAACCAGTACTTTTCTTTTTTCTAAAGCCATTAGCTTACAACACATCGCAAATTCACAAACTGCTCCAAAACCTGGAGAAAGCAAACGTACGTCCCGCTTGAAGCAAGCACGAACATGCATCTTGGCGGGGAATCACATGACTCCAACGACGTCATTTCCACGAAATATGTTGTCGAGTCATCCCTTGTGCCGACAGAGTGAAAGAGCACGAGCTATATGCACCATTGCCAACTCGTGCCTCTCGAAGCTGTCATGTAGTCACGTGCTGTGGTTAGGAATAGTCTGAACATATGAAAGTGTGTGGCGGTCACTGGATGATCATCCCTGCGTTGATGATACAGCTGAGTATTGTTGCATCAGGCTACTAACGATAGTCGTGAGGTGTTTTGACGCTGCATATTGTAGTGCTGTGGGTGACGGTGGAAGTTCCACGTTGCTTGGTTTCTGTTGACTTGTAAATCCTGTTGGAGAATGCACAGTACGACAGGGCAGATGCATCATTCTGCTGGCGGCACTGGTGTGTGGTGTATGAACAGAAGCATGTTCAAGTGTGTGTGTTATGAAGTGCATTGTCGGTGGTACCAGTAAATTGATTTATTTTCACCAGTGAATTGCGTGGTGTCACCATTACATTTAAGTGATTTAGGTGAACTGTCTGTGTCGTCATTAAATTTTACGTTGAATCTTCTGGGGAACACCAAACATGTAAGCATAAAAATATGTAATTTATTTTGTTATTAAAAATTTAAGTCAGGTGTGTAACACGATGCCTGGGGACAAGAGCGCTTGCAGGATTTTTTTTTTTTAAAGTGATGCACCTTGCTTATATGTAGTAGTGATAGTTTTGCGATACATACCGAACAAGACAGTAACATAGGTTTCATTTTATTAACATTCTTGGTTAATAGGTAGAGTAAAACTGTAGGAAATTTAGTTTTTTTGTGTTCTTATTGTTTAACTTCATCAATTATGAAAAGTAGCTGCTACTAGGGAGATTGGACTGGAAGTAAGTGCTGATAAAACTAAGTACATGGTCATGTCTCGAGATAAGAATGCAGGACGAATTCACAGTGTGAGGATTGATAATAGTACCTTGAGAGGGTGGAAGAGTTCAGATATTTGGGAACAACTTTAACAAATCAGAATTCTATTACGGAAGAAATTAAGAGCAGATTGAAGTCAGGAAATGCTTGCTATCATTCGGTGCAGAATCTTTTGTCTTCCAGGTTGCTATCCAAAAATTTAAAGATCAAGGTATATAGAACTATAATTTTGCCTGTTATTTTGTATGGGTGTGAAACTTGGTCGCTGATATTGCGGGAGGAAAGGAAGCTGAGGGTGTTTGAGAACATGTGTTGAGGAGAATATTTGGACCTAAGAAAGACGAGATAACCGTGGTATGGAGCATATTACTTAACGAGGAGCTAAATGATTTGTATTCCTCACCCAATATTGTGCGGGTGATAAAATCGAGAAGAATGAGATGGGCTGGGCATGTGGCGCGTATGGGTGAGGAGAGATGGGGGTATAGGGTCTTAGTGGGGAAACCGTAGGGAATGAGACCACTGGGGAGACCTAGGCGTAGATGGGTGGATAGTATTAGGATGGATCTCCAGGAGGTCAGATATGGGTATATGGATTGGATTGGGCTGGCCCAGGATAGAGACAGGTGGCGGACGCTTGTGAGTGCGGTAATGAACCGTCGGGTTCCGTGAAATGCGGGGAATTTCTTTTCTAGCTGCAAACCAGTTAGCTTCTCAAGAAGGACTCTGCACCATGGAGTAAGTAAGTATGAGAAGATTAGGAAGGTTAAATGTCAAAATCCCAGTTCCCTGGCGCGTCCCTGCGTGGGGGGAATTTCGATGTAGCTAAAATTTCGCCTCAGAGGATAAACCGGCTGTCTTCACTTGGTACGAGGAGGTGTGTGGCTTAGTGTAGTGAGTTGGGTCGGGTAGGGCAATTACCATAGTCTGAATGCAATTGAGCAACGAGCAGTCTTGGATTTTCTTATTTTTCCTGGTGACTATTCAGTTTAGCTTAGCCGAATAAAGGGTTAAAACGTTAATTAGGACTTAGTATTATACGCGTTGTTCCGTGAATTTGTCTCGTATACGCAAATTTATTTCTAACTGACTACACAATACATAGTTTGTGATGTTGCTACATGTTTCGGCTAAAAACCGCGGCCACCTTAAGGCAAGCACGCGGTTAATCGTAGAATGATCCCGCGTGCGTGACAAGTTGCATAACGGGCTGCATGTGTGCTCGTGTACTACTGCTCCCTGAAGATGGCTACGGTTTGTAACCGAAACATGTAGGGAAATCAGAAACTATGTATTGTGCAGTTATTTAGAAATGAATGTGTTTATTCGGGTGCTGTTCTGTGAGACGGTAATGTCACTTGTTATTGGTATTCCGTTCTTTTGCCAGTATGACTCATTAAGCAGACGTAATTGGTTGTGTGCATGTTACGTCGCCTACATTACTGCGTCGACTGTTCGACTAATTTGAAGGGTTGTGGAAAGAAGCGTACGTGGCCTCCTTGAGGCACATCGCAGCGTTTGTCTAACGGGCTTGAGGAAACTGCCGACATTTGCAGTCGCTTTAGGTCTGACAGTCGGGTTTGAAACCGCAGCATCCGGCATACGAAAACCAACCTCTCGACCGTTACGCGCACTTTGTTGCGATTATCATCATGAGTCTAGTATAACTCCCGCCCAGCCGTAAGTCGATATTTTTAACGTGCTGGAGACAGTAAGACGGTCGTGCGACACGTCTATAATGCGCGCAGCACCTGCGTCATGACGCGACAAACGCCAGATGAGTCAACAGTTTCCTCGTAGTTGGAATTTGCTACTAAATTATGTGTAAATAATTTAGTTCAGGTACTTATTATGTACCAGGAACATTCTTTAGAAAACAGATACCTTGAAAACTCAGATAATGACTAGGCCACAGGCTGATGACCGAGGACGTATGGTTCGATTCCCGGAAAGGTAAGAGATTTCTCTCCTCGCCGAAGCGTCAACAATGGTCATGGGGCCCTTCTATTCAGTTGGTGCCAGGGGCTCTTTCCTTGGTGTAAAGCTGCCAGGGCATGTAGCTGATCGCGCATCTCCATCTGGTTCCAAGGAATGAGTGGAGCCACACCTCCACTCCTCCATATATCTCCTTGACGTGTGCAGGTACAACTTTAGTTTTGCCATTGTTCTGTAGGCTGTTCAGCAAAGTAAACATGTTGGTTTATTTGAAACCGAATGTCAATCACGAAGGTGATCTAGCAATAGTAATATTTCAGGTGACTGTTTATCGAGGAGTGTACAAAACTCATTTCGCTTGCTGCTCTTGCACGTTGCTGCCATCTTTTGACATGGCTATCACGCGCCAGTTGAAGTGACTCGGCAGAATCTTAGTGTGTAAACAGAACACGCATTAGATCGTCACATTATCTTTAGCTTTGGCAATGAACTTCCAAATGTAAGGACGCATGTTAAATAGCGTATAGCGATGATGATTTTTGGTACGAGGTAGTGAGTGAAGGAATTGTAATTCTGCCGCAAAATGCTTATATTTATTAGTACGAGCAGTCAAAAAGATTCAATAAGCCTGAAATTAGGCAGCAGTTATTATTGTAATATTTATAATATTTTGGAGACACCGAAAGCGGTGGTTGTCATGCCTTGGCGGGTAATGCATTGAACCCACAGCTTTTACCTTGCTGTATGCAACATTGTATAGTGAAGGCGACTGTACGAGGATAGATGAACAGAAATTTGTTGGCAACGTTGCAATTCCAGCCACCTGCGTCCTCTGATTGGAAGATCCGAGAGGCAAAGTATTATCGTTGGTGGCTGTCATTGGCTGAATGTGACATCACTCTGCGATGGTCATTGGCCCATGTTGACGTCATGAAACAATTTTGGGTAGTGAAAAGCAGAGCGCAGGCACGAGGGCGCGCATATCTCGTGTTAACGTGTGTGAGTTAGGTGTAGTGTCTCGTTTGGCGTGTTTGGCGCAGTGTTGTAAGCGTTTCAAAAGTTAAGGTCTGGCAGTAGAGGTTCCGCGGACAGAATCCGCTCTGTATAACCAAGATTCTAAATTACGTCGTCGTACACTTCCCTGTTGAGATTTCCAGGTCGATAGTTTTATTTCTTTGGTTGTGCTTGCAATAGTAGGCAGTTACGCAGTAAATAGCGAGATCTGATTTACCAGCATACCAGTTTTTTGCTGGGAAGGTGAGTACTGATTATTCATCCTTTGATTGTACTGTTATTTGGCATTTTGCTACGTCATGTGACTGATCAAGATTTTGCGCACGTGATCACAATGGCATTTAATACGTGGCACTTTTTCTGACGGATGAGAGATGTGCCAATTTAAGAACGTAGAGTCAAACGGTTCCGTTAGTGCCTACTGTCCCTTTAGAAGACTGCTGGAAGATTTGTTTGCCGTCGAATGTACATGTTTAAAGAAAACACTGATCTCACCATTTTGAACTTGCCTTCCTAATCAGCTCTAGGTGATAATTTTCTGTCGGTTTGTGGACATTAACTGAATTCGTGTGGGGACTTTGAACCAGTAAGTTTCTTGGATTGGTTTTTGGACATTAACAGAACTCGTGTGGGGGGGGTTTGAACCCGTAAGCTTCGTGGAAATTCGTGTTTCATTGAAAGGAAGTATGTTCCATTAAAATAAAAGTGAGGGGGTTTGAGCTAGTATGCACGCTTAATATCGGATCAGGGATTCGGAAGGTGGAGGTGTGGCGAGGTCGGGTCTATGGTCTTCAAGGACCACAGTAGTTGCAGGCCGTGAGCGGTTACGTTCTCACCGCGAGGGGGGGTGGAGGGGGGGGGGGGGGCGGGGAAGAAGGGGGGAAAAAAATCGTTTTCGCAAGGTTGTGCAATCGCTGGAAATTCGACCGTAAAAGTGAATATGGTGTTTTCCAAATTTTTTGTGTACGTTTTTTCGTTGGATAGTTTTTTCCTCCTCGGGTTTAAAAATAGGAAGCTAATTGTAACGGTAATGTACCAGGGTTAGTAGTTCGATGTTTTTGGAAGTTATAAATTAAAAGATTTCTTATTCCCATTGCTTCTCGATTTCGACGTGCGCACGCGCAAGTGTGTCTTAATACAGTAACTACCCCGCAAAAGGAGGGAGTATAGACGAAGGAAACGGCATGTTCATATTTTATTGAAGTAGACATGGGTGGTTACAAGTTTTCAGTTTTTTGTAATATGTTTATGGCACCAACTTCGAAGTACCAAAGTTTTCAGTTTGCGATGTAACGTGACCACACTATATTTGATACTGCAGTGACACTTCTGACCGTCGGCGTGTCTCTTCATTTAGTTTTAAAACTGTTAATTTTATTTTTGGAAAGTACAGACATTGTGGGAACTTAGTTAGATTTTGTATGTGGAAAGATACATAGGGAATGGTTTTGGACATCTTGAAATTATAATTAGTGTTGCAGATATTAAGAAAATAAATGTTACAAACAGAGCCCAGTATTCAGTTATTTAAAGAATTGTGTTTGTAGGTGCCCATTGTGGGTGATATTAATCCATTACACACATTGTTTGTCACAGAGCAGTTTTATTATTCACCCATGCTGGGGCCCACCCATTGTTTTATTCAAAGGGTACTGTGATCTTTCTTGGGTAAAGCGGAGAGGGCGTGCTTTGACCACTCAGATCCATCCATTTGGTGCCACATTGAATGAGTGGAGCTGTAACTCCTCCCCCTCCTCGTCATCTCCTCTCCTCCTCCTCTTCCTCTTCTTTGCCTTTGTGGTTTGGACAGGGACAGCTTTGCCATTTAGGTTTTTACCTTTGATGTGTTGACACACATGCATGTCAGACATTCAGCATTTACCCAGACAGGTACAGTACAGTAGGTACGGTAGTTGGGTGTTATTTTTTTTAAGTTGGGTATTTCAAATTGGTTGAAGAGAATTGGACTTTGTACCAGAGCCGAATTGCATACTGAATAGTATTTTCAAGAATTATTTGTATGACAGAGGGCACTGGATGTTTTTGCTGCATTATGCATCTCTGCATTTCTAAATGTTGGAACCATTTTGTAGATACATTAACATCCGTTCTTATTTCATGTTTCAAGTTTGATGTGTTCATTTCAGTTACGTGCAAGGAAACATAAAGCGAAGATCTGTGTGTTTTTCTTTTGCAGGTTGAGAGAATCTCAACTTTCCCCTTGAACTGTGACTACAAGAAGTCACCATTTCTTTTAGACGCCACGGTGAATTGAATGTAAGTTCCAGTTGAGTGTGTGCATGCATTTTAGAATTGTATATTTCTGTGGACCGTGAGAAACTCGGCTGAATGTGTGCTTTGCACGTGGTTGTACAATTTTGTTCATGATCCCAGAGCACATTCACACATTGGAAAGGTATAACATATTGAGGCTTTGGAGTTACTTGGGGGATGCATTGCTAGGGAGTTAACGTTTTTTGCATAAGAAATTTGTCATTGCATAGAAAGAATTTCTTGTGAGGATGTGTTCCTGCTTCATGCATGTGTGACGTTTTTTCCTTCTGGTAATGTTTTGTATTTGTTGTGATAAATGCATTGACTGGTCTCCAGTCTTTTTGCTGGGTACTTGAATCTGTAGGAAGTCCATGGATGATAGGATTGATGATTAGATGATGGGATGGGGAGTATAACAGCTTGGAAGTGTTGGAGAATCCCAAAATTATTGTTTGTGCAATAAAATTCATGTTATAATCTGGTGGGAGGGGAGGGTGGTCATATTATAACCTGGAGGGAGGGGAGGGTGGTTTGAGGTGATTGGTAGGCAAGAGTGGGGAAAGCAGAATTCCCCACCTCCTGTGTCTCCAGTGCTGGTTGACTTTCTGAGTCATGTACATGCCAGTTCTGGGTTGATCTGCAGTGGAGACAGTGGTACAGTAGTGCAATGGAGTCACTGGTTTGAAAATATTTTGGCTACTTACTGCACACACTTCATATCACCAGTATTTGTCACCATTTTTGCTGATATGCCAAGATCCCTTAATCATTTTGTGTGCTGTCATTAATAATGAATGAATTAATGAATGATACTACACTTTTGGTATTTGAAACACAACATTTCATAAGTGCATAGGCACTTCGTTTACAACTTGAGGCTTACTGTGTGGATATACTGTTTCATTCAAAGCAGTGGTTCCCAAGTGTACTTGTGGATCCCTTGTGATCCACAGTCAGTTTGCAGGGGGTCTGTGGGTATGTGTCTGTAAAGGCTACTTTGAAGTTTACTTATTTTTTGAATTAAAGGAATAACACTTTGCTAAAAATAGTTGAGGAACTTCTTTAATTGGTGATGTATTTTGCCCGTTTTTTGAATTAAAGGAATAATACTTTGCCAAAAAATAATTGAGGAACTTCTTTAATTGGTGATGTATTTTGCCCGTTCGAATACGTAATTATGAAACGCCTTTTACCCACAAAAAATTGATAGTTTAATGAAGGTCAGATAATCCACTGCATTGTTATGTATACTACCAGTATATTCATAGTTATCAAAAATTAGTTAACCCGAGATACAATTTTTTAATTTTGGATGCCTGTGATGTGGACACTGTACGAGGAATGATATGCAGATCCATAGGCTTCTTTCCAAAGCCAAAAGGGGTGCGCAAGCAAAAAAGTTCGGGAAAGACTTAATTAGAGGAAATGTTGTCCTCTGTAGATCTAAAACTTCCACTGTATATTTTGAATTTTTTAAGTGATAGTGATATTGTAGAGAAACCTAATTATATGGCTTAATATTATGAGTGTAGGTATGTTGCAGTGTTGTTGTTTTACATTACTGAACAATATATACTGAGATTTCAACTGAACATCCCCAGTCACCATTGTTTGTATGAACATTGTACTTTTTAGAATTGTTGTGCCTAAAAACACTCATTTGTGAATGTTAGGATTGATGACAGGTGAAAACTAGTTTTGTCAGCATACTGAATTTCTCGCATGAACATAAGTACTTGGGATGTTTGCTGGTTGGTTGGTTAAATGATGAGGCACTTCCTGTGTGTGTGCATTAATGCCGAAAAATACGTGGTGGTAAGGTCTGTACACAGATGGCAAAGGATATAGTCGGTTGGGTTAAGAAGTATGTGGTCATAGGTCAGTTGAGGTACTGTTCTGCCATTTTCTTTTAAGAACTAAGGAAGAACTTGAAAATTCTTTGCATGGCATCTGATTTGGTATCAGAAGTGTTTCTGCTACTGATTGTGGTAGAACAGACTTAGCACTACAGTAAGCAGAACAGACATAGCGCTACAGTAAGCAGAACAGACATAGCGCTACAATAAGCATACATACAGTTTCCAAAAATCTGGGAGGCATCCTGAAATTCTAGGTGCCAGAAGGACTATAGGAGGCCAGGTGCAAACCAAGGACCCTGTTAGGGTGTTTAGTTGCCTGGGCATCCTGGCAGCCAGGATGTGTGCAGCCCTACCTTAATTGCAACATGTAATTGTACAGTAACATTCATTGTAGTTTTTGGTAATGTGAATGCTTTTTTTTTGTTACCAGTATGGGCAGTGGTAACAACATTTATTGTATTAATTTCAACTTGCAGCTGTTTAAATTGCATTATAGTGTGGCTGTATATTATGGCAGAGCTGGGTTATTTATTTCTTCAAGTGTGCATTACTCAGTAGCCCTTTTGATACTGTAGACCAACTTACAAAAGGACTGATAGGGGGAGTGGGTGGTCTGATAATACTGATTGGCTGGTACTTGAAAATTATGTATACATACATGAATGTGTGTTTTTTAACGTACGTGCGCGCACGTCCGTCCTTAAAGCTGCTCAAACAGTTTACAGTACCATGTACATAACACTAATGCATGCACATAATACGCAATTACAGTTCATTTGTTAGTGAGTGTAGATAAAAGATGATTAAGGAGACAAGCTTGTATTGGTACTGTCTTGTGTTTCACAGATCACATTGTGGACCAAAGATTTGGAGGAGATTTTGTCCATTATTTCCGGAATCTTCCCGTGAGAGGGTCATTTGTAAGTGGGTCTACAGTATTGATTTTTATTTTTTATTTTTGCAGTCCCGTGCAAGATGCCAGGATCTACCAAGGACTCTGCTCACCTCTCCTTGCGTGAAATTGAAGGACAAAATGTTACAGAGAAGGGATGCCAACATCTGGGCAACAGCCCAGGTGCCTCAAAGAGGAGCCAGCTCTGTGGGAATATCGAGTTCTTTGTGGAAGGGAAAGAAATCTTCAGATATCTTCCAGGCCGTGCCAAGTTCTGTGGGTTACATGGAGCCTCTAGAAGATTGTGAGTAGGACTTGTTGGTTGATTCAAATGAAGTATATCATTTTTGATTCAGTGGCATGCAGTGGTTGGCTGTTTAGATAGTGTTTGCCAACATTTCAGAGGAATGTAGGAGACACTAACACTCCTACACAGCTCGACATGTACCAGAAAACCAGTCCCTGACAGAACTGCTGAAGGAACCTTAAAATTGCAGATATATTTATCATCATCATTGATAATGATATCCAGTATAAAGTTTCCGTGGAGTTGGGTTTAAGCCAGTAGATTCGAATTGGATCACAGGCATACAGATAAACACCAGAGCTACATGAGGCATTGTTTATGATTTTTGTCTTGTGAAGGAAGTAAAATGCGCATGATTGTCACTCAAAACTTGCAACATAGTGGAAATTACATTTCTGGTGCAAACTGTAATTATGTTACAAATACTTGGCTTACTGCAATTATTTTATTGTTTTCTGAAAGAAAGCAGATCCCCCCCACCTTTAGTGACAGCATTTTTCTGAAATGGTGATAAGTAGGGTACCTGTTTGGCACCTCTTGTGTCATTGACTGTGCACAGTCGCTATTAAGAAGTTCTTCAGCAGACTCCTCGTCAGTTTGGTGTGGATATGTTGCGTGGGAATGTGGATGGGGAATGGCACAGGCAGTCTGTTACAGACAGTGTTTGCGTTTACAGCAGCATGGTCACAAAACGTCGATTCAGCAGCGTCTATGTACCCACCACCCACATTGCCATTGACTCTGGACCTCACATGGGGAGAAGACTATCAAGATTTGAGCAGCTGGTGTTCCAAACTGCAACCTGAAACGGCGGCCGACACAGAAGGTTCCAGTTACATTGCACAAGACTATGAGTTGAACACTCCAGAAGTGGGTATGTAAACATTTGAGTTTTGTAGGATGTGGTGACAGTTGCTTTATTGGTAATTGAATTGTTTTTTCAGTCTTAGACTATACATCGCAGAAGAAATAACATGTTGAATGCATGCTTAATCATCATTTAGTACATACAGTAGAATTGTGTGCATAGAATTTATTCACAAATGTGATGTATATTGGACCGTGCATCTTCCTGATAACTGAAGAATAAAATCCAACTAGGTGCCACTTATTACTTTGTTATGCTTCTGTTGGGCTCATCATGTTTCGGGCACCATCATGCCCTTCATCAGGAGCTCGCGACAATAGTGTTGGCTACCACAGGCCGGCTGGTTCTTGAGTTACTGCTGGTTGGAAGTTAGGTGCAGGCAGGATGGATGAGTGTCTGGACCAAAGGCTGTAACACGACTATCGTCGTGAGCTCATGATGGGCATAATGGTGCCTGAAACATGTTGAGCGTAACATAAGCATGATAAAGTAATAAGTGGCATCTTGTTGGATTTTATTCTTCAGTTATCAATTTATTCACAAAATTACGCTTCTGTTAGGCCAGCTGTTTAAACCTTTAGTAATAACTTTTAAGTATGTCTTGTGTGTTTATTTTGATTTAATTAAGTAACTTACCCAATTTTTGGGCATTTTTATGAATACTTATCTGGCTGAATAGACTTTCATTTTGATGTTTTATGTTAGCTGTCCAAACTGTACTTTTTGAGACCACTACTAACATACCAGAAATTTTGTTGAGTACTTGGCAAAACGATAAAGTTACATGACCTACACATGAGTTAGAGAACATTCGAAAACTTGAAAAATAAAATGTTTGGTATGTCTTTAATAATGCTACCTGCTGTGGGCTTTGGCAGATTTGTAAATTATGCCCTTGGCTGCACATGGCCATTGCAACAGTAGAGTGATGATGGGTGTTGGGACTGCAGTAGCACTGTTAAAGGTTACTGGCCCACTTGCTGCTTATATCTGCATAATACAGGGGTAGTCTGTCTTGTGTTAAAACTTCTGCAGTATGGAGCTAAAGTGTTCTCTTGTGTTTGTAGCCATTGAAGTTAAATATCTACTATGCCATTATTAACTGTTGGAGGATTGGTTCCTGAAACTGTGTGACTGTAGAGTGACTAGTCGCAGTTTCATAAGATGAGATTTTAGTGTTTTTGTAATGGTGCTTATGATTTGAAACTCTTGTGCAAGGTTCATAGAAAGGCATTGAAGGTGAACGTTCTTGCTGAGGTGCAATTTCGTTTTCCCTTTATATTCAGAACCTGGGTGGATTATGGATTCTTCGGGGGCTCAGGAACCCAAGGAAACACCCCATTGCAGTTTTCTCTTACAGTTCATTTGGACCATAAGTCATGAAAAGCTCGGTCTTCTGTCATAAATTTAACCAAGGTGAAAGCAGGATCTTGTAAGTCCTGTGACAAAGTTATTGCTACTGTGCCTTTACAAGAACAGCAGTTTCATCAGATATGTTGTGAAATAGCCATATGTCTGTTGTAACTTCTCCATCTTGTCTTCGAATAATCTGGCTTCATCTCTGTTAATGGTGATTTAACAGTCACATCATCCAGTAACCAGGTTTGGTCTGTGTTAGTGCTAGCTTCAATTGCGCTGTCCCCTAGCCAGGCTTCATATGTGTAATTGGAAATTCGTACTCATGATCAGGGGTGTGAAAACCATCGGTGCCATGTCATGGTGACCATTTTGTATGCTGGCACAAAATGTCTGTTGTCAGCATGGAACTTAATTGGCATTATGTTGCCCCCTCCTGGTGTGTAGATTTTGTAGTTGCATCTGGAGTTACGGAAACTTTGTGTGGCACCCCCCCCCCCCCCCCCTGCACGATTTTTGTTCCCGAGACACTT
>Ga0123357_10009225_pt1 | contig 12435 bp, 1 predicted proteins | sample TergutEmb28metaG_FD_89873 | JGI IMG/M metagenome (GOLD analysis project Ga0123357, IMG submission 89873) | Embiratermes neotenicus P4 segment gut microbial communities from Petit-Saut dam, French Guiana - Emb289 P4 | ecosystem: Host-associated > Arthropoda: Insects > Digestive system > Gut ... | reverse complement strand
CGGGTGTCCAGGGAGGCAGCGACGGTGGCTACGGCGTGGAGTAGGATTTCGGCGTAGGCGTTTAGGGCGAGGACTTCGTCGTTCCATGCGTATTCGTAGGCTTTCGGGACGCAGGTGCCGGGGAGGGTGTCGTGAAATTGGCCGCGGAGGACGAGTCCCCACGCGTTGTTGAGTTTTTCTCTCGGATAGGGGGCGGCGGCGAGGAGCCAGGCGGCGACACTGGCGCGTTCGGCGGCGTCGGCCAGGAGTTCATTGGCGCGGTTCCAGTGTTTCATGCAGGCTTCCGAGGTGAGGTTGCCGGCAGAGTGCTCGGTGAGGAGGAGGTCGCCGGTGTATTTGGGGAGGCGTTTCATTTGTTCGTCGGAGATGGAATTGAACATGAGGTCGGCGCGGGCGCTGATGACGCGGATGGGGCTTGTGGCGGAGCGCACGGCTTTTTCCATGTAGGGGAGGGATTCGACGTGGGGGGCGCCGCCGCGGTCGCCGATGGCCATGTAGGTGAAATCGGCGTAGATGCCGGTCTTGGCGCCTTCGTCGTTGATGCGTTTGATCCATTCGGGGTCGCGGCTGGTGTCGTTTTCGATTTTGCGGCCGTAGCGCATGCCGTTGAGCGCGGCGATGATGGAGTTGCCGTCGGGGCCTATCCATTCGCCGACGTTGAAGGGGATGCCGTTGGCGGAGTGCCAGGTGAGTTTTTGAGTGGAGAAGCCGCGGATGCCGCAGTGATAGAGGATGGAGGGTAGCGAGGCGGGGAAGCCGAAGCAGTCGGGGAGCATGAATTCGTTGCTGTTTTCAGTGCCGAATTCTTTGTGGAAGAACTGGCTGCCCATGAGGAACTGGCGGATTTGCGACTCGGCGGAGGGGACGTTGACGTCGTTTTCCTCCCATGCGACGCCGGCGGGCCACCAGCGTCCGGAGGCAACAGCGGCGCGGATTTTTTCGAAGGCGTCGGGGTAGTATTCCTTGATGAGTTTGTAGCGGTCGGCGCCTGTCCAGTTGAAGGTGTAGTCGGGGTATTTTTTAAAGTAGTCGAAGTTTTGGTTGAAGGTGTCGGGCAGGAATTGGCGGATGGTTTCCGGGTAGCTCCAGCGCCATTGGGTGTCGAGGTGCGAGTAGCCGACGAGGAAGAGCGTGGGTTTCTTGGTGAGGTCGATCGTGGCGGCGGGGGGGACGTTGACTGGAGCGGTGGCGGAGAAAAGCCTGAAAGCCTGAAGGCTGAAGGCTGAAAGGAGGAGAGCGGTGCGTAGACGGTGGTGCATGGTGGAAAGGAGTGAAGGGTGAAGAATGAAAATGGGAAGGCGGCGTGAGCGCCGCCCACAGGACTGGATAAGACCGGGCTGGTTGCAGGAGGCGGGCGTCGCTTGCGACGCCTCCGCGGGGTTAGAAGTCGAGGCTGGCGCTGAGTTTGTATTGGCGGGGGGTGCCGAGGTAGGTGCGGCGGGCGACATTGTCCAGCGTTATCGCGGCCGGGGTGACGAGGCCGGTGTTGAAGATGTTGTTCACGTTGAGATTGATGCGCAGGGTCGAGCGGCCTCCGAAGAGTTTGCATCTATAGGTGAGGAAGGAGCTATAGTTGAGGAGGGAGTTGCCTCTGATGACGTTTCTTGAGTTCGAGCCGTCATACAGGCTGGGGTCTATGTCGAGGTCCGTGGCATCGGAGGGGGCGGGGCCAAAGGTGTTTTTCGTGGATTTGCTGCCCAGGAAGGGGTTGACCATGAGATTGGGGGAGGCGTAGCGGATCGTGGCGCCAATGGTAAATCCTTTAAGCCAGTTTTGCTGCTGGAAGGCATACTTGGTGGTGAAGGTGATCTTGAAGGGGCGCTGGCCGAGGATGGTGGTTTGGTCGAAGAGGACTTGGTTGATGTCGTTGCGGATGCCCGAGACGTTGACGCTTCCTGTGGTTCCACCGTAGATTTCCATGCGGATGTAGTCGAGGAGGGGCATGTCGATGTCGGCGGAGCCGGTGTTTTCGGGGGTGTTGGCGGGGATGGTCACGTGGTATTGGCCGTCGGGGGAGTTAGGGTTGGGGTTGAGCTTGGGGTTGGCGAGGTCGAGCCAGTGTTTGATGCCGGTGGCGGGGTTGTTGTAGAAGGCGAAGATTTCGGGGAGGATGGCCTGGCGTGTGCGCTGGGTGTAGGAGAAGGTCCAGCGGAGGCTGAGGGATTTGGTGGGGTTGGCGGTGATTTCGAGTTCATAGCCTTGGGAGCGGGTGTCGCGCGTGCCGGCGGTGTAGATGGGGGGGTGGCCGTAGGGGTAGACTTGGTTGCCGTTTGAGTCGATGGGGGAGGGGGGGACGAAGGCGTATTCGGCGGCGGACATGGGGCCTTTGCCGGGGCCGGTGCCGGCTGGGAAGGCGCCGTTGGCGAAGTTGGCGGGGCTGCCGACTTGTCCGGTGACGGCGAGGAAGTAGAGGGCGTCGTAGATGTTGAAGAGGCTGTCGGCGCCGAGGGCGGAGTTGCCGGTGCCGTCGCCGCCGGAGACGCCGCCGGAGAGGTCGGCGTTGCCGATGGCGGCGTCGTTTTGCTGGAGGGTGTCGTATCTGGTGACGCGGATGGACCACATGCCGTCGCCGGTGAGGTCGAAGGTGAAGCCGAATTCCGTGTTGCGGCCTTTGGTGAGGCTGGGGATGTCGCCTGTGGGGAGGGTGGTGCGGCCGTCGTCGCGGGGGGTGCCGCGGTTGGTGGAGTAGTTGATGAAGGAGGAGAAGCGGTCGGTGATGTGCCACATGGCGCCGGCGCTGACGGTGTAGGGGGTGGTGTTCGGGCGGGAGGACCAGGTGCCGTTGAGGATGCGTTCATTGAGGGCCTTGGCGCCGCTGAGGAAGAGGGGGTCGGTGGCGCCGACGCGGGAGAAGCCTTCGGAGGCATAGGTGGATCTGTCGAGGCGCGCGCCGAAGGTGGTGACGAGGTCGTCGTTGAAGAGGTAGTTTTGGAGGGCGAGCATGAGGCCGTCGCTGGAGGTTTTGACGTGGGTGTTCTGGCCGCTGACGGTGACGAAGGAGGAGTGGAAGGTGCGTCCGCCGAGTTCGAGGTCGGTGATGGGGACGGTGCCGTCGGCGCCGTGGTAGGTGCTGAAGTCGTTGACGGTGCCGTAGTGGCGGCGCTGGATGCCGTTGCCGGAGGCGTCGGGGTATTGGGCGGGGTTGGAGACTTGGCCGTAGGCGAGGTTGTTTTGGTCGAGGAGGACTTCGGACTGGCGGTTGTTGTAGTTGTCGCGGGAGATGTGCTCATACATGAAGACGAGGTTGTGGCGTCCGTATTGCTTGAGGTTGAGGGTGTAGTTGCCTTGGAGTCGGACGGTGTTGTTGACGCGTCCGCGGACGTAGCGCATGATGCCGTATTGGATGTAGGGGCGTCCGGCGAAGGGGTTGGGGATGTTGTCGGCGGCGCTGACGTAGTTGGCGGGGGAGATGGTGGGGTTGGGGTCGAAGTAGAGGATGGTCTGGTTGTCGCCGTTGCTGTAGGCGATGCTGTTGTTTTGGTTGCGGGTGTAGGTGAGGTCGAGGCTGACGGGGCCGAGGCGTTGGTTGATGTTGAATTTGTAGGAGTTGAAATTGTTCGTGACCTGGCCGCCGGGGCCGAGGGTGCTGTAATAGTAGGAGGAGAGGGAGCCGGGGAGGGTGTATTGGCCGATATTCGGGCGAATGGCGGAGCCGGCGGCGTGCCAGATGGGGTTGGAGCGGGCGCTGTTGCGGACGTCGTAGACTTGCTGGTTGTTGTCAACGTAGGTGAGGGCCATGCCGGAGCCGACCGTGCCGATGGGGGCCATGTTATACCAAACGCCGGGGATGGTGCTGTCGGGGATGTTGATGGGTGGGGGGAGATAGGCGGAGCCGAAGCCTTTCAAGACGCCGTTGTTGGAATACTGGGCGACTGAGGCGGGTTCGTTTTCGAGCCAGTAGAGGTAACCGGTGACGGCGTCGGTGGCGTTCCAGCGGAGGTAGGTGCCGTCGCGGGTGCGGCCTTTTTCATAGCCGATGTTGATGGTGGTGCCTTTGAAGGGTTTTATGGTCATGGTGGGGTTTAGGCGGGTGTCTTGGTGGGTGAGCCATTTGCGCCAGCTGCGGTCGCCGCCGTCTTGGACGAGGCCGCTGAGTTTGAATGCCCATTTTCTGGGGATGAGGACGACGTTGTATTTGTAGCTTAAGCGTTTGTAGACGACTTGGTCGAAGATGTTGCCGGTGATGGCGGGGCTGGTCCATGTGCCGAGGGTGGTGGTGACGTTGAGGGTGCTGCGCTGGATGTTGGCGCCGAGGGAGGTGAGGGAGATGGTGCCGCCTTGGGAGCCTTGGCCGAAGAGGATGGAGTTGGCGCCGGAGGAGACTTCGGCGCGGTCGACGTTGTAGAGGTCGATGGGGGAGTTGCTTTCTGCGCCGTCGACGGCGACGGTGGCGGAGAGGCCGCGGATGCGGAAGGTGGAGCCGGCGCCGGAGCGTGAGTCGAGGGTGCCGCCGCCGTCGGTGTCGTCGTCAAGGTCGGCTTCGCCGTTGGTGGAGTAGGTGAGCATTTCGTCGATGGATTGGGCGCCGACGTCGTCGAGGAAGTCCTTGGTGAAGACGGAGATGCTGGCGGAGGTGTCGCGGAGGGAGGTGCGGACGCGGGAGCCGGCGGTGGTTTCGGTGGCCATGTAGCCTCGGTCGCTGCTGGCGGAGACGGTGAAGGGGTTCATGTTGACGATGTCTTCGTCGGGGTTGGCGGTGGTGCCGGTGGCGGCGGTGGTGGCGGGGGTGGTGACCACTGGGATGGGCGCGGGGGCGGCGGCGCCGGGGGCGGCGAGGTCGGGCTGCACCGCGCGCTGCGCGGAAAGCCTGAAAGCCTGAAGGCTGAAGGCTGAAAGAATAAGAGCGATGTGGAGGAGGTGGCGGGTTTTCATGGAAAAGGAATTTCAGATTTAAGATTTGAGATTTCAGATTTTGATTTTCAGCCTTCAGCCTTCAGGCTTTCAGGTTTTTATGTCTTACCACATGTAGCGTGCTCCCAGGTTGAAGGACCAGGGTTTGATGTAGCAGGCGGCGCGGGTGGTTTCGTAGTCGAAGTAGTATTGGATGCGTTTGCCGAGCTGCCAGGCGAGGCCGGCGCCGAGGGTGACAAATTCGCCGTCGAAGGAGGGGTAGTAATCACCGGTCTGGCCGTTGGGGGTGAGGATGGCGAGGTGGCCGTCGCTGGTATACTGGTGGCCGTAGTAGCCTTTGACGTAGATGTTCATGGTGCCGAGTTTCTGGAACTCGATGTCGCGGCCCCAGCGGAGGCCGGCGCGGGCGCGGGTGGTGGTGGCGCTTTGCTGGTTGACGCGGATGTCGCTGTCGGTGGCGTAGGAGACGCCGGAGAGGGCGGCGAAGCCGATTTGGGCTTGGGGTTCGAGTATCCAGCCGTATTGGTCAAAGTTGATGGTTTTGCCGATTTCGAGGGTGGCGCCAACGGCGGTGTGGTTGAAGCGGGCGGAGGTGGATTCGATGCCGTAGGGGGCGTTGGCGGTGAAGTTGTTGGTGAATTGGTTGTATTTGCTGGTGAGGTCGGCATACCAGCCGTTTTGGGCGGCGAGGGTGAAGTAGAGGCCGCCGAAGGCGCTGTTGGAGGTGCTGTCGCCGTCGCTGGCGCCGGCGCGCTGGGTCTGGCCGTAGCCGAAGTAGGCGCCGAGGAAGATGTCGGTCGGGCCGCCGCCGGCGACTTTGAAGTCGACGCCGCCTTCGCCGCCGTAGTGGCGTTGGTTGAAGGTGGCGCCGGTGAGGCTGGTGTTGAAGTTGGTCTGGTCGGCGTAGCCGCGCATCCATGCGGAGAGGCCGTGTTTGCGGTCGGCGGTGTCGGCGTGAGCGAGGCGGAGGTCGCCGAGGCGTTGGGAGACGCTGTCGAGTTCGGCGAAGTAGGAGAGGGAGAGGCCGGCGGAGAGGGAGTTGATGAAGGCGACGGAGTTGCTCATGGCGCCGGTGCCGATGACGCGGATGGCGACGCCGCTGGAGGTGGTTTGTTCGACGACGTTGTATTTGAACTGTCCGAGGTCGATGCGGGGGTTGAGGATGGTGAAGGTGGCGTCGGGGCTGACGGGGCCGGTGATGAGGTCGATGGCTTTGGCGTATTGGGAGGGGGCGGAGATGCCGGGGCCGAAGTAATTGTAGACGGCGATGGCGTAGGCGCCGGTGATGGGGGATTGGACGGTGATGTTGTCGCCGATGCCCTTGTCGAGGTTGATGTTGAAGTTGAGGGTGGAGGGCATGGGGCCGGTTTGGGTGAGGGATTTGAGGGTGACGTCCTTGAAGTATTGGGCGGGGGGGGTGGTGTTGCCGTCAATTTGGAAGCCCATGCTGGCGCCGTTTTTGAGGAGGATGTCGCCCATTTTGGTGTGGCGGGAGCCAACGACGAGGAAGCCTTGGTCGACGGTGATGGTGGAGCTGGGGGCGAAGGAGAAGGTGTCTTGGTTGCTCATGACGGCGAGGCCGGTGGCGGTGCCGGTGACGACGATGTTCGTGATGTCGGTGTTGGGGCCCCAGAGGAAGTTGGTGCCGGCGGTGATGGCGAGGGTGCCGGAGCCGGTGAAGTTGGCGCGGGATTGGGCGCTGGAGGAGGGTTTGAAGGATTGGCCGGCGTAGAAGCCGTATTGGCTGCCGGCGGTGAGGGTGGCGGGGGCGAACTCGAAGGTGGCGCCGGCGTAGACGTTGATGGTGCCGGAGGTGTCAACGCTGTTGGTTTGCTGGGCGATGTAGCGGCCTTGGGCGATGGTGATGCCGACGGCGGTGTTCTGGCCGCTGACGGTGAGGGTGGCGGCGCCGGTTTTGACGAAGGCGGTGTCGGGGCGGCCTACGATGCCGGTGACGGCGTCGGTGCCGGTGTAGCGCATGATGCGTTTGAAGGTGACGTCGGAGTCGAATTCGACGGGGTTGACGGCGGCGCGGATTTCGAGGTCGCCGTTGAAGCTGGTGGCGGAGGCCATGGCGAAGACGATGGCGCCGCCGTTGGTGACGAATTTGGGGATGTTGTTGGTGCCGATGCCGCCGAGGGAGTCGATTTCGTTGACCATGAGGGTGCCGGAGTCGACGCGGATGGCGCCGCGGAGGTTCATGCCGCTGCCGGTGCGGTTGGCGGTGTTGCTGAAGGTGACGATGCCGCCGTCGCCGGGGTCGACGGCGACGTTCACGCCGCTGATGAAGCGGGTGTAGATGGTGCCGGAGCCGGCGATGTGGACGAGGTCGTTGGCGCCGATGATGGAGGAGGTGGCGGGGGTGTTGGGGTCCATGGCGCCGATGATGGTGATGCCTTGCCAGTCGCGGGCGCCGTCGATGTTGGGGTCGGCGGTGGCGGTGCCGGTGGAGAGGGCGAGCTGGCCGCCGTTGAGGATGACGGTTTGGACGACTTGGGGGGCGGTGGTGACGGTGACGCCGGCGAAGCGGACGATGCCTTGGTCGAGGAGGGTGGTGGCGTTGCCGGTGGAGGGGAAGTTGAAGAGGAGTTCGCCGGTGCCGGTTTTGATGAAGTCGGGGGTGGTGATGCCGGTGGGGGTGGTGATGCTGCCGGTGAGGGTGTAGACGTTGCCGGTGGTGACGGCGGCGTTGACGGTGCCGGAGAGGGCGAGGTTGTTGAATTGGAGGGTGCCGTTGCCGTCAAGGGTGACGCCGTCGGCGAAGGCGACTTGGTCGGCGATGAGGATGGCGGGGTTGGTGCCGGAGGGGGCGAAGGTGAGGAAGCCGGAGGAGGTGACGGTGACGGTGTTTTCGGCGTTGGTGGTGCCGGTGATGAGGAGGGTGCCTTGGTCGAGTTGGATGCCGCCGGTGAAGTCGTTGCCGTTGTTGGCGAGGGTGAGGGTGCCGGTGCCTTGTTTGTAGAGTTTGCCGGTGGTGTCGGCGGCGTTGAGGATGGAGCCGGAGAAGACGCTGGAGGCTTCGGTGGTGACGCCGCCGCCTACGATGGTGTAGCTGGTGGCGCCGCGCACATACATGTCGGAGGCGATGACGCCGGTGGGGACGACGGTGGCGGTGGCGAGGGCGGCGGGGTTGATGTCGTCGAAGACAACGCGGTCGCCGATGCCGAAGACTTGGGTGCCGGTGTCGGCGATGGCGGGGCGTTCGTCCCAGTCGTTGGCGGTGATGTTCCAGACGCCGTTGGCGGCGCCGGTCCAATACATGATGCGGGAGATGTCGCCGGCGCCGGTGAGGAGGAGGTCGGCGCCGTTGGTGGAGAGGGCGGCTTGCTGGCGGGCATCGATGTATTGGGCGATGCCGTTGATGGTGACGCCGAGGACGGGTTCGATTTTGAGGGTGGCGAGGTTGCCGAGGTTGAAGGTGCCGGATTGGAAGGAGTCGATGTTGATGGTGACGGTGCCGGTTTGGGTGATGGCGCCGTCGACGTGGAGTTGGTTGGTGAGGCGGTCGTAGTCGAGGACGGCGCCGTCGCCGAGGGCGAGGTCGCCGCCGATGGCGACGTTTTGGCCGCCGATGGCGCCGACGCCGACGCGGAGGCGGGCGTTGTCGTTGAGGATGACGCTGCCGCCGATGTCGGCGGCGGTGGCGATGATGGTGGAGGGGGCGGCGTAGATGGAGCCGCCGAGGGGGGAGCCGGTCGCGAGGGTGAGGCTGCCGGCGGTGAGGTTGAGGAGGCCGACGAAGGCGGAGTTGGTGGCGGTGAGGGTCAACATGCCGGTGCCGGTTTTGATGAAGGCGCCGTTGCCGGTGATGCGGGTGTCAAAGGTGGTGTCGTCGGGCTGGAGGAGGGTGAGGTCGCCGAGGGTGCCGATGTAGATGGGGGTGAGGGTGCCGGTGGCGAGGGTTTCGGTGGTGCCGACGAGGTGGCCGGAGTAGATGTCGATGCCGCCGGTGAAGAGGTTGGAGGTGTTGGCGAGGGTGAGGGTGCCGGAGTAGGGGGTGGTGTCGATGGCGGAGGCGTCGGGTTCGGATGTCGCGCCGAGGACGAGTTTGCCGGTGACGGCGAGGCCGGCGAGTTGGGTGAGGGTGGTCTCGGCGTTGATGGGGTTGCCGGTGATGATGTAGCTGTCGGTGCCGGAGACGCAGATGGCGGCGGGGATGAGGCCGTTGATGGAGTTGACGGTGATGGCGATGGGGGCGGAGGGGTCGGCGAGGAGGGCGGGGTCTTGGTCGACGAGGTTGATGATGTCGCCGTTGTGGAAGCTGGCGCGGGCACCGATGGTGGCGTCGGTCCAGTTGGAGCCGAGGATGACGCCGTCGCCGGCCATGCCGTTCCAGTTGACGACTTTGTTGGAGATGGGGCCGGAGGTGTCGACGAGCTGGATGCTTCTGTAATCGTCGGAGAATTGGAGGGAGAAGCCGTCGGGGACGCCGCCGGCGATGTTTTGGGCGATGGTGTCGAGGTTGTAGGCGGGGTTGTTGAAGTTGAAGGTGCTGGAGTTGAGCACGCCAACGCCGAAGGTGATGAGGTTGAAGGTGTCGCCGGCGTAGTGGTCGAAGTTGTCGAGGCCGATGAGGGAGATGGATTGGGCGAGGTTGTAGATGTTGAGGGAGGGGAGTGTGGTGCCGCCTTTGACGGGGGCTATGGTGAAGATGGAGTAGCCGGCGTCGGCGACTTGGGCGTTGGAGATGTCGAGGACGATTTTGGTGGCGACGTCGATGGTGATTTTGGTGGCTTGGATGGCGTTGCCGCCGCCGAAGAGGAGGGTGGTGCCGGCATTGGCTTGGAAGTTGAAGGCATAGGTGCCGACGGTCTTGGAGGCGTAGTCGAGGAGGAGGGAACCGGCTTGGACGGGTTTGCCTTCGAAGGAGACCTGGCCGGCGCCGTAGAATTGGAGGGTGCCGGCGCTGACGGTGAAGTTGACGCTGGGGTTGTTGGGGGTGGCGCTGCGGGCGGCGAGGGTGCCGGAGCCGCCGATGGCCCATGTGCCGTCGCCATACTTGGTGATGAAGTGGGCTTGGGTGTTGTTGATGTCGACGAAGAGGGGGTCTTGCATGGAGAAGAGGCCGCCGGCGGCGACGTTGACGTCGAAGCCTGTCTGGGCGTTGGCGCCGATGAAGATGCCTTGGCCGAACTGGGAGGAGTTGCCGGCCATGATGGAGGTGTGGCCGGCGGAAACGTTGTAGATGAAGCGTCCGCTGTTGCCGGAGACGTAGATGGCGCCGCCGCTGGTGCCGGAGGTGTTGTTGGTGAAGTCGACGTCGTAGAGGAAGGCGGTGCCGCTGGCGTTGATGACGGCGAGGCCACCACCGCTATTTTCGGCGTTGTTGCCGGTGACGAGGGCGTCGGTGATGTTGTAAACGCTGCCGCCGAGGAGTTGGAGGGCGCCGCCGCGTTGGGCGTTGTTGCCGGCAAAGGTGGCGCTGGTGATGGCGACGTAGCTGGAGGTTTGGTTGTAGATGGCGCCGCCTTCGTTGGCGATGGCGGTGTTGCTGGTGAAGATGACGTTTGAGAGGAAGGCGGTGCTGGATTGGGTGACGGAGATGGCGCCGCCGGTGCTGCCGGCATAGTTGTTGGCGAAGGTGGCGTTGTCGATGGTGAGGAGGCTGGTGGCGGTGAGGTGGATGGCGCCGCCGTTGGCGGCGGTGGTGTTGGAGTCGAAGAGGATGCCGCCGGGTTCGGTGGCGTGGAGGGCGATGGTGGCGTTGGTGCCGTAGATGGCGCCGGCGTTGGTGGTGCCGGAGGAGGCGTTGCCTTGGAAGATGGCGGTGCCGCCGGCGGCGACGTCGAGGGTGAGGGAGGAGCCGGCGCGCACGGTGAAGGCGCCGCCGTTGACGCCGGAGGCTCCGGTGGTGTGGGCGATGGTGAGGGTGGCGCCTTCGTCGACGACGATGGCGGCGGCGTTGCCGGCGAGGATGATGTTGTGGTTGGCGGTGTCGGGGGCGGTGTAGGGGTATTCGGTGGCGGTGGTCTCGGTAGTGCCGGTGGCGAGGGTGGAGCCGTCGGTGGCGGTGATGGTGATGAGGTTGGCGGTGGTGTCGGTGGTGATGACGGCGCCGGCGGGGAGGTCGGGGAGAGTGGTGCTGGTGGTGTCGGTGGTGAGGAGGGTGCCGGTGGCGAGAATGTCTCCGGTGGAGCCGGTGACGAGGATGGTGCCGTCGGTGTCGGTGGTGAAGATGGCGTCGGGGGGGAGGTCGGCGGGGTCGAGAGGGTTGCTGGCTGCGTCGGTGAAGAGGGTGGCGGTGGTTTGGTAGGTGAACCAGGTGTTGGTGGTGAAGAGGGTGCCGGTGGAGGGGATGCCGCTATCGAGGGTGACGGTGGCGTTGGGGGCGACTTCGAGGGTGGCGCCGGTGTCAACTCCGGCGCCGGTGGAGAGGAAGGAGAGATTGTTGAGGGTCGTGCCGAGTTGGGCTTCGGAGGAGATGCGGAGGGTGCCGGAGTAGAGGTCGACGCCGGAGGCGAAGTTGTTCGTGCCGGTCTGGGCGGAGAGGTCGAGGACACCGGAGAAGGCGATGTCGTGGACTTGGTCGTCTTGGGGGTCGGCGTATTGGCCGAGGATGAGTTTGCCGGTGGCTTGGGGGGTGCCGTTTTCGGCGAGGACGCCGACGGTGGAGGAGGCTTCAATGGAGCCGGCGCCGGTGATGGCGTAGGAGGAGGTGCCGCTGACGAACATGCCGGCGACGGTGGCAGAGTCGGCGAGGGCGATGATGACAGGGGCGTCGGGGGTGCCGATGACGCCGGCGGCGGGGTCGTCGACGAGGTTGACTGCGTCGTATTGGACGAAGGTGCGTGTGAGGCCGAGGGTGGTCCAGTTGGAGGGGGCGAGCCAGTTGGTGTCGGCGGCGCCGTGCCAGTTGATGGCGTTGTTGGCGAGGAGGGGGATGTTGGTGATGTTGAGCCAGAGGAGGCCGTTGGCGGTGGTAAGGGTGTAGTCGGAGCCTTGGGCGAGGGAGCGTCCGCGAAATTCGACGGCGAGGTTGGGGAGGTTGAGGCCGGCGTAGCCGGCGGTGGCGTTGAGGATGGAATAGGAGCCTGTGCTGAGGCGGCTGAAGGTGAGGGCGGCGGAGCCGGCTTGCGTGAGGGCGCCGGTGACGGTGAGGGTGTCGTTGTAATCGGCGTAGTTGAGGAGCGCGCCGTTGCCGATGGCGAGGGAGGCGAGGGTGAGGGGCTGGGTGTTGAGGAGTTCGGAGACGAGGCCGACTTGGAGGGTGGCGTTGTTGGCGAGGGTGAGGTTGCCGGCGGAGCCGGCGCCGCCGAAGGTGGCGGCGGGGGCGACGGTGATGGCGCCGCCGAGAGCGGCGTGGGTGGGCGCGCCGGTCGCGTCTGTGGAACTGGCGAGGAGGAGGGCGCCGGACGACACGGTGGTCGTGCCGTTGAAGGGGGTGCTGTCGGCGGTGAGGGTGAGGGCGGCGGTGTTGGTTTTGAGGAAGGAGCCGGCGCCGGCGAGGGTGAAGGCGGCGGGGTCGTCGGTGGCTTGGTCGAGGATGAGGGTGCCGGCGGGGTTGATGGTGATGAGGGGGGGCGTGGTGGTGAGGCCGATGTTGCTGGCGGTGATAGTGGGGGTGGGGGTGAGGGCGAGGTCGCT
>Ga0123357_10009224_pt1 | contig 12435 bp, 15 predicted proteins | sample TergutEmb28metaG_FD_89873 | JGI IMG/M metagenome (GOLD analysis project Ga0123357, IMG submission 89873) | Embiratermes neotenicus P4 segment gut microbial communities from Petit-Saut dam, French Guiana - Emb289 P4 | ecosystem: Host-associated > Arthropoda: Insects > Digestive system > Gut ... | reverse complement strand
CTCATCCTTTGCCAGCGTTCCGACGAGGCCGGCGGCAAAATGATCAATCAGCGAAAGGCGCAGCAGAAAACGCCATAGCGGCTCGGAGAGCCTCTGCACAGTTTCCGCTTCTATAAGCCGAAAAATGTTTTTTTTCATGGCATCAAGCGCGTGTCGCTCATATTTTCGCTCTTTGTACAGCGAGCGGGCGAGCAGGTTGACGGCAAAGGCCCAGCCCTGCGTGTCGTCATAAATATTCCGTATCTCCTGCCTTGCGGCAGGGAGCCCAAGCTGGCTGAAATATGCGGCGATTTCTTCCTCCGTAAAGCACAATGCATCTTCGTGGATAGTGAACACGCGCTCACGCATCATCAAGCCGATCAGGTTGACATTCGGTATGCTGCGCGCGATCAATATCTTGGTCATGTTTAACGGAACGGCATTGTTCGCCAGCCGCTCAAAAAGGCGGAGTACGATGGGATTGCGCAACAGATGGAAATCATCGAATACCCTGATCTGCCTTTCCGGCAACGCGGCTGTTGCACGCATTAGCGCGCTGTATTGCGCGAACGCCTCGTCTGTCTCCGGGAACCCGATCTCCGCAAGCCTCGCCCCGTTTTCCGGAACGACCGACGAAGTCATGCGTGCATAGTTCTCCCAAAAGCGCGCTGTGACATTATCCCGCTCGGAAATCTGCATCCAGGCCGCTCGGGCGCCGTATCCCCGCAAAAATGAATATACCGCGTGGGTCTTGCCGTAACCTGCCCCGGCGCATACGACAACCAGCGGATAGTCCATAGCTTTTTTCAACAGCTTGTGCAGACGCGGACGTTTCAAGTACGCGCCGTTTTGAGGAAACACACCTGCATCATTATCAGAAAGCTTCTTCATGCCGCTCACCACCGGAGCCGCTGAGACGTCTTCGCGCTGCGCAGGCCGAACTTTTTGCGCGGCGCGTGGGCGCACAACCCAAAGAAAATAGTCACGTCCGCGCATGCGGCCGGACTTCGACTTGCTTATACATGATTATAGATAAACTGGTAATTTGTCGAGAATGTACGCTTTGTAAAATGCGGCTATTGCCTCAGCTCCGCATAGGTAATGGTATTCGCGTTGGCACAGGCCAATAATAGCCTATCGAAGCCCTGCTCTGCCCAGAGGCGCCTACCCTATAGACCCTGCCCCACATGTATCCAGACCGCGCCAGCAAATCAGAATGAGGTGTCTGGGTTGTCTTCCGCCAGAAAAGGACTTATTGACACTATTGTATATGGAAGGGGTCAGCGGTGGTCGCATACAAAAAGGACTTAGAATATACTCTAAGTCCCCGAAAAGTGGTGGGCCATCGGTGACTTGAACACCGAACCAACTGATTAAGAGTCTGATTTGAGGCTTTTTTTATACCAAGCGTGACAGTCGAATACAGAACAATACCATTTTATAACAGTATATTATGTGTATATTGCTGTATAGAGTTGTATCATGTTGTATAGCACTTTTTCATCCAGATTGGAGCAAAATTGGAGCAAGCTGAGCGTCTGATTTTCAGTCAGGCTATTTATTTGTCGTTACTCTCTTGTTAATTTTCCTCCTCAAAAAAGCTTAAGAAACAGGAAAAAGAGCTTGTCATAGTCCCAATTTGGGACTATTGTTGTTACATGCGCGTCATTGCTGTTTCTACTCTGAAGGCTTTCTGGGAAAGTAGCCCAGCTTATCTTGATGCAAAGGGGTCGCTGCTGGCTTGGCATAGATTCGCGCTTCAAGCGGATTGGGCGTCACCGGCGCAAGTAAAGGCTGATTTTCGGAACGCCAGCATTCTGCGAGATGGAAGAGCGGTTTTTAATATCTCAGGCAACAAATACAGGCTGGTGGTATGGATAAACTACCCCTACCGCGTCATTTATATTCGCTTTATCGGCACACACGCGCAATACGACGCTATTGACCCGCAAACCGTTTGAGGATTGAGCCATGGACATTACGCCAATACATACTGAAAAACGATACCGCGAAGCTCTGCAGAGTATTGAAAACCTCATGTCTGCTGAACCTGGAACGCCAGAAGGAGATCGACTTGAAGTCCTGACAATTCTTGTGGAAGATTATGAACGCAAGCATTACCCGTTGGATCAGCCCGATCCGGTGGAAGCTATCAAATTTCACATGGAGCGGCATGGGATGGGCCCCAAGGATTTGCAGCCTATGATCGGACGCATGAATCGCGTTTATGAGGTGCTGAACAACACGCGTCCGCTCACCTTGCCCATGATCCGCAAGTTACATCACCATATGGGTATTCCAGCTGAAAGTCTGATTGGCGAACAGGTGTCCAATGCCTTAAGCTCAAGTTGAGCCTTCGGCGTCGCCGGCATCGGTGCGCTTACGCGCAAAATCCGCGCCAGTTCGCAAAGCCTTCTGGCACGGATTTTCCCCTCTGCTCGAGGTACAAGTACCCAGAGTTAAAGTACCCTATAGATCCGATACTTCGTGCGCCCTGTACCTCGCCTGTTGAGGCCAGTGAGGCTTACATTATTAAGAGCTAATTTTTAGCTGGTATATGAATACTTTTGATTGAATCCGCTAAAAACCGAATTGTCCCATAATAGTGATTAGCATCACCAGAATTTAGAATTTTAGTTGAAATATGGAAACACAAAGTTTCAGCATTCAAAAATCGACTTAAGTAATGTGCAATTGCTGTATTTTGATGATTCCCATAATTTTCATGCGTCCCAATTTTTAAATTATATAGATTCCCATTCAAAATTATAGAATCAAACCAAAATGTTAGAGATGGTAAATCAGAAAAAGTACTATACTTATTGCAAAATCCATGTTGTCCCTTATCACAGCCATTTAATATATAAATATCTTCATTATATGAAGCAGAAGAAGCAAGAAAATATATAGCGAGAGTATTAGGCTTAATGATCATTTTTAAATCTTTTTTAAATTTTTCAGCTATTTTTGATTCATCAATAGCATCAGTTGCATAGGATTCTCTTTCTCTTAATTGTAAACGAAACTCTGAACGTAAACTTCCAGCCGAATATACTTCACATGAAATGTAATTTGCATTTAATGCTTCAGCCAATAGTGAAGTAAAATTGCCCATAAATGTTTGATCACCAGAATGTGTAGATATTATAGTAATATTTGAGTCCCTATTATATACAGTTCCATATTCAGTATTCTGATCAAAGTATTCAACTACAACATTTTCCTTTTGTTCATAAATGTAATTTTTTACTCTAAATGAGTGTCCATGATTAATAGCAGACAATAAATTACCTTCGCTGATGTAAAGTCTATAGTGTATATCATTCAAGGTAAGATATTTTCTTGCACCTTTTATATTATATTTTTCTTTTGCACGAATATTTTGGAATAAATTATCATGCATGAATGCATCTTTTAATGTTTTTAGTATCATTCCTTCTTCTTTTAATTTAGCCCTATTTGACATTTCAGATATAAATCCAGAAGATAAAATACCAGCTGGTATTGCAAAAATTGCAATAATTAATAATCCTAATATAGTAGCAAGAATTTTACCAGTAATTGATATAGGAGTAAAACTTCCATAGCCACCTATATCACGAATAATTTTTGACGTTGACCAAAAGAATGTATCGATAATTGATCGAATTTTTGTAGGTTGATTCTTATTCTCTGCAATATATAACAATGCAGATATAGTAATAATCATAATTGCCAATATTTGAAGTGCATAAAGCATCTCGTTTGTTTTGTTTTTGATAGCTGATAAAATAATACCAGCCGAATCTACATTAATAAAAAAGTATATACAAAATATAAAAATTAAGGTGCTTATAAGTATATTTAGCAATCTATTTCCTATAATTGCTTTCAATTTAGATTTCATATATCCTCCTTTCTGCCTCAAACTATGTTGCATTTTGCCAGTAGTCAATAAAACTTTTGCCCATATTTCATGCAGGTGTAGCTAGAGCTTCGTCCTCCTCCACCGTGTCCTCCCGAGCTCTCTATTTTCCCCATCTGGTGAAGTCCCCCTCACCCCTCATATAAAATGAGTTCTGGCTCTCCCCTGTGAGGTTATCGAGGTATCGGGGTGGAAGTCTCCCTAGACCCTGAATTCTTTTTAGTGTATACCTAGTCATATCGTTGCGTGTAATTTCAGCATGTTGTATGATTGTGATGTGACCAAGTATGACTAGGTTATCGCACAAAAGTGGGACAGGAGTGGGACAATGAAAACGGTCTGGAACAAGACGAAGTACCCTGGAATACGCTACAGGGAGCACGCTTTTCGGAAAACTCAAAACGGCCAACCTGACAAATATTACACAATTCGCTTCAAAAAAAAAGGTAAATTGACCGAAGAAGCTCTTGGCTGGCAGTCCGAGGGTTGGAATGCTGAGAAGGCTTTTATGGTGCTTGCAGAGATAAAAAGTGGCGCTCGGACAGGGGATGGGCCGCAGAGCCTTTCCGAAAAACGCGCGTTGGCTCAAGAGCGCCGCAAGGCGGCTGGTGAAGCTGCCCGCGTCGAAACTCTTGCTTCTATGTCCTTGGCAACATTTTTTCATGACTATTACATGCCCCGCGCCAAAAAAGATAAACGTTCCTGGCTTACCGAAGAACAGCGTATTGCTAAACATATCAATCCATTTTTAGGCGACATCCCTATGCGGGCCGTTCAGCCTTCCGATGTTCAGGCCATGCTTGACAAGTTGGGTGAAACAATGGCCCCTTCAACCTTAAAACAGTATATGTGCATCGTGCGTCGGGCTTTTAATATCGCAATGGAAACGATTGTTGACGGAAAGCCCCTGTTTGAAGGCAGAAACCCTGCTCGCGCGATGCGCCTTCCTCCTGTTCTGAATAGCAGAGACAGGTTTTTATCTGTGAAAGAGGCAGATGCGATTATCAACGCAGCCCGGTTCATGCGAAACCCAGATTTGCACGACTTCATTGTTTTGTCTCTAAACACAGGCTTGCGGCTCGGTGAATTGCAGCGCCTCCAGTGGCCCGATGTTGATTTTGACCATGACATGCTGAACGTGCGTGAAGAAGAAAAACGCAAACCGGGCGGCAAGGTGCCAATGAACAAAGACGCCAAGGCCGTTCTGAAAACACGTTTTGCCGCAAAAAAAGCAAGTCAGCTTGTTTTTCCTCCCATATTTGAGGTTGATACACGCTCAAACATTTCGGTCGCCTTTCGTCATCTCGTTGACGATCTGAAACTTAACGCTGACATTGAACCCGATGATCGCAAGCGGCGTATTGTTTTTCACACACTCCGCCATACGTTTGCCTCATGGCTTGCTCTCGGTGGTACGGACATTTACCGTATCAAGACGCTGATGCGGCATAAATCAATAGAGATGACCCTGCGCTATGCCCATCTGATACCGGACGCCACCCGTGATGCCGTCAATAACCTGCGCCCCAAAGCTCTCAAAGCGTCTTCGGGTTAGCAATGTTCGTAATGCCGTAATGGGACACGAGCCAATGCACCAAGGCTTCCGTCCTATAGACGACATATTTCCCGCCAAGACGAAAGGCTTTTTCCGGCCCTTCGCCAGACGCATCGGCATTGCTCAAAGTTTGTGAGGATACAACGCCGCCCAAAAAGCGGGGTACTTCCTTTCGCGCGATTACCGGCGGTAGTTTAGGCAGCATTTCCTTGATAAAATCCTGTTCTGCTTCCGAGAGAACTCGCTGTTTTTTCATTCCTGCCTCCAGCATGTGAAGTTGATAAGATACAAAGTTTCACCGTACTAGGGGCAATTACTACCGGAAATTCATTCTGAGTCAATATGGTTTTTTGCGGAAATTTGTTCAAATTTGTGCAGGTATGAGCAGGTATGGAAAATAATTTTACCGGAAATTATGTCAAAAAAAGAATGCGCTCCCAAGCTGCCACTGCTTGACAACATGAACTACAGTGCATATATGAAATCAAATGAACACTTGGAAAATTATTGTCAGTGAAAGCTGCGCCGTTTGGTTTGAAAAGCAGAATGAAAGAGATAAGGCCGTCATCTTAAGCAAGATTTATCTGCTAGAGGAATACGGCCCAAATCTTGGGCGTCCCCACGCAGACACCATAAAGGGGGGGCGGCTCCCTAATCTCAAAGAACTAAGAGCTAAAACCGGAAGCCATGTGTTCAGAATCGCCTATATTTTTGATCCCGACAGAAATTGTTTGCTTCTTACGGGCGGGGATAAAAAGGGCAAAGACCAGAAAAAGTTTTACACAGACCTGATCGGTGATGCCGAGCGCATATACGCTGCATACCTAAAACAAAAAAATGAGGGCTGACGCCATGAAATTTCACACTTTGAATGAACTCGAACAAAAAACCAATCCGGAAACCCTGGATAAAGCCCGCAAGCTGTATGAACAGGAAAGTCTTACGCAAAAACTCAGGCTCCTGCGTGGGAAATACGGCTTCAAACAGGATGACCTAAACGGATTTACCCAAACCGCTGTCTCAAAACTGGAACGCAGAAAGGATATTAAAGTTTCCACATTGATAGAGTATCTTGACGGGCTTGGCCTTGGTCTTGAGATCGTCGCGCTGCCCAAAGACGGCAATACGGAACGTGAGGTTTTATTGCGCATGTAAGCCGTCCTTGCCTGACATATACTTTCGCAACTTTGAGTCTCTTTTGTCCAGATAGCGTTTAGCTACGCACTGCGTAGCGAGTTGACCCCCAACGGATTGCCAGTGGAAGGGCTATGTGTCGTGAATGAGGAACGGCAGCGCATAATTGAGCGGGTGCAGAAACTTTTTGCCCTGGCAGCGCAAAACGACTCGCCAGAGGAAGCGCAACTTGCCGCCATACGGGCGCAAGAACTATTGCAAAAATACGATCTGAGCCTGTCAGAAGTGGAAATACGGCGTGATGGCTCAAGTTTATGTAATGAACAACTCATACCGCTTAAAAAGCGCAAAACGCCGACTTGGATTAAATTTTTACACAGCACCGTGGCGGAAGGATTTGGCGTTGACTGCTTTCGCGGTCTATACCAGACCGGTACGGTCTTAATTTATATCGGCGTTGAACCTGACGTAACGATTGCAAAACAGACATTTGAATATCTATATAATTTTGTTGAAACATACGATTTACGGGGCAAGAGCGCAAAACAAAAGAATCAATGGCGCGTAGGCTTTATTTATGCCGTCAACACACGCCTCACAGAGCAGAGAAACAAAAAGGTTGATGATGCTCACAGTTGTGAGCTTATGATAGCAAAAGAACAAATAATTAAAGACTATATCTCAGAAAAATATAATGACATCAAAAAAGCGCGGAAACTCCCACAAACAAAAATAAGCGGTTCATTCCACGAAGGCGTCGCGGTGGGCATGATAACCCCCATCAACAGACCTATTGATGGTGAGCAAACCGATTAGGAGCTAAGGCGAGGTCACCAAACCCGTATAGTTTTTATTTACTTTCGTGGTGCAAAAACTCCGTCTTGCCTCCGGTAGCCCTGTCTTCCAACAGTGTCATGACAAGCCCAAGATGAAATCCCAACACATTTGCGATGCGGTAGGCATCTGAAACAAGCAAGCCCTGCGGCTTGCCGGTATTTGCTGCTGTATTTCGCATGGCTGACCAGCGGTTTGCCGCTGCTTTCCGCGAGTCCTCCGGCCAGACTTTGGCGGCGAACTCGCCTTTACCCATGCCCTTTTTGTCGGCCATTTTGTCCACATACTCCACAAACGCCCGTTCCAGCCGCATAGAAAAATCGTACCTGCTCATACCTGCACCTTTTTTTTTACATTACCGGAAATTCTTTCCTTGTCTAGTAAAAAAATATGATGATAGGGAGAATTAAATTACGGCGTGAAGCGGAAAGGAGGTGTTGATGCAAGAACTCATTGATAGGCTGTGTTTAGCTTATGGTGGACATGATGAGGCAGCATGGGCCATTGGGTATTCAGACAGGCAATACCGTAATATTCGTCGAAAAGTTGCGAAAGGCGAAGCACTTGCTCCCCGTATAATCCAACTGATGAGAATGAAATTACAGCAATTAAAGAGCGGTTGTCACAACGGAGATGACGATGACTAAGCGCATCGCCAGAAACGGCGCTCGTATTGAACTCATAGCCTGCCGCGAAACAGTGGAAGCCCTCATGGCGCAAGGTCTGGATAAAAAGAAAATCCACACTCGCCTTACTGAAAGCGGGCAATTCACCATGTCTTATGCGGCTTTTTGCAAACTTGTCATCAAGGTTGCCCTGAACGGCCTGCCGGTTCAAACCCTCTCGCCTCCCATTTCGCCACCTCCCGCAGAAAAGCCCACGATAACGCCGAAACTGCCCTCCGCGCTTGTTGCTCCAAAGAAGCTCACAAGGCCGGAAGATGTGGATCGTACCTCACTATTCTAACCCATAGGAGCGTTTATGGCCGTTATACATTTAATCCAGCAAGGCAAGGGCGGCGTGGGCAAGTCCATGATCGCCTCTTTTCTGTATCAAGCCTTGCTGCATCTCGGCAAAGACGTTGCCGCTTTTGATACTGATCCAGTCAACGCGACACTGGCCGGATTCAAAGAGTTTTCCGTGCGCCGCAAAGAGATTATCCAAGACGGCAACATTGATCCCCGCGCCTTTGACGAGCTTCTGGACAACATCAACGAACTTTCCCCGGACAGTCACGCCATTGTGGACAACGGGGCTTCCTCCTTTGTGGCCCTGTCCGCATACCTGCAAGAAAATGAGATTATCCCGCTGTTCCAGGGCAACGGACACAGATTCTATATGCACACCATCATCACAGGCGGGCAGGCCATAGGCGATACCGTGACCGGCCTTAAAACCCTGGCGGAAAACTTCCCGGCTGCGCCGATCATAGTCTGGCTCAATGCCTACTTCGGGGCAATCGCAATGGACGGCAAACGCTTTGAGGAATTTAAGGTCTATCAGGAATTTGGGGAACAGTTCCAGGCGATCATCCCACTGCCGGAAGGCAACCGGGCCACCATCGGCAAAGACTTGGAAGATATGCTTTCCAAGCGCCAGAGTTTTGCAACGGCCATGAACGCCTGCCAGTCTATTATAGTCCGCTCCCGCCTGCTGCGGTACTGGAACACGCTGCTTTCCGCCATTGAAGCGGCGCTGATAACGGAATAGCGAGGCGGATCATGTTAGAAACTCAAATTCCCTCAGAAGTGCAGGCCGAAGGCCAGGGAAAGATCGGCCTGAACCTGGAAGAAGTCCGCACATTGCTGTCAAAAACGCACAACGCGGCAATTCCTGAAAACGATCCCCTGCTCATGATCGTCACCATCCTGAACGCCTACCTTGGCGAAGTGCAAAAGCTCCATGCCCGGCATGAAAACGGCCTTGGCAAACTCATGGCGGATAAAACGGATGCCTATGTGTCCGGGGTTAAGGCGGCGGTGGATCAGCTTTCCACCAGCCTGTCCTCGGCCTCGGTGGAAGGCATCCGCAAAGTCTTTGATGAACACGCGGCCACGCTCAACGCCTTCAAAACAGCGGTCTATTGGGCTGCGGCCATTGTGTCGGTATCGGCGCTGCTTAATGTGGTTGTCTTTGTCCTGCGGAGCATACGCTGATGTATCGCGCCTGTGATGATCCTCGCCTTTTAGATAGTCTACGGCACAACTGCGGGCCTTTGATCATGGGCGCTCTTGAGGATGAGGAAGTGATCGAGATCATGCTGAATCCTGATGGGTCGCTCTGGATAGAGCGTTACGGGCAGGATCATGAACGCATAGGCGAGATTTCCCCGGCACAGGGGCGACTCATTCTTTCCCTGACGGCAAGCGGCCTGGATATTACGGTCAATGACAGACAGCCCATAGTGGAAGGCGAATTTCCCCTGGACGGCTCCCGTTTTGAAGGGACGTATCCGCCCATTGTCGGCCCCGGCCCGTCTTTCTCCCTTCGCAAAAAGGCATCCAAAATTTTCACCCTGGCGGAATACATGGCTGCCGGTTCCATCACGGCGGAAGTGATCACGATCATCCATGATGCTGTTCTGCGCCGTCTGAACATCGTGGTTGTCGGCGGCACGTCCTCCGGCAAGACAACCTTTGTGAACGCGGTCATTGACGCTATTGCTGCGCTTACGCCTTCGCATCGGCTGATTATCCTTGAGGATACAGCGGAATTGCAATCCAGAAGCGACAACGCGGTTTTTTTCCGTACTTCCGTCCTTGCCAATGTGAGTATGCGGACGCTGGCAAAAGTCAGTATGCGCTATGCGCCGAAACGTATTTTGGTGGGGGAAGTGCGGGACGCTGCGGCGCTGGAACTCCTGAAACTTTGGAATACCGGGCATCCTGGCGGCATCAGTACGTTTCATGCTGATTCGGCAGAAGAATCCTTGTCCCGCCTGGAAGAACTGATTGAGGAAGCGGGCCTTGGCCCCAAGCAAAAGCTCATAGGCCGGGCTGTTGATCTGGTGGTCTACATGGAAAAAACCCTGGACAATCAGCGCCGCATATCCAGCATTATGAAGGTCAAAAGATTTGATCCGCAAACATCCACCTATGAAACGGAGGAAATATATGCAGCAACATAGTTGTGACGCTGATAGCTGGATTGATTATCGCTGCCAGCGAAGTTTCAAAGGAAAAACCTGTAACCGGATTATAGCGCGGGGGCGCTTGGAGATCGGTGTGATGGAACTGGAATGCCCTCGCTGCAAAAAGTACACAATACTGCGGGCCTCGCGCCCCAACGCAGCGCCGCATGACGGCCTCCTTGGAGAAGATCGTCATGCGCCTACACAAACTGCCCCTCGGTAAACTCGCCCTGGGCCTTCTGGCCTGCCTTTTCGAATTTCCCGACTTTGCCTTTGCCTCTGGCGGCATTTCGGAATTTTCCAGCCCTCTTGAGCAAGTGGTGAACACGATCACCGGCCCCGCTGGCAAATGGATTTCCATTGTGGCGATGGCGCTTTGCGGCGTCATATTTATTATGAACAAAGACGATATCAGCGGCGGTTTCAAGCTCCTGCTGTCCGTCGTCTTCGGGATTTCCTTCATTGCCTTTGCGGCAAGTATCGTCAACAGCGTCTTTTCGTTTTCCGGGGCGGTGATATGAACCGCACCCTGCCTATCCATCAATCTCTGCACCGTCATGCGCATGTCCTGGGCGCGGAACGTGAGCCGGTGATGACCTCCGCCCTGATCGCTCTCTTGGTCGGGGTCGGGGGGCTTACCGCCATATCCGCGATATCCGCCGTGACCTTCTGGCTGATTGCCGTGTTCGCCCTGCGGCGCATGGCAAAGGCCGATCCGGTCATGTGCCGGGTCTGGCTGCGGCACATCAAGCAACAGGATTTTTACCCCGCCAAGGCAAGCCGCTGGCGGCTTATCGGGGGGTACGCATGTTGAAACTCCTTGATTACCGCACTAAGGCCAAGGGGCTGCCCGATCTGCTGTCCTATGCGCTTTTGACCGCGCCTGGGGTTGTGCTGAATAAGGACGGCTCCTTTCTCGCGGCCTGGGAGATACGTGGGCAGGATACGGATTCCAGCACACCGGATGAGCGGGCCTATGTTTCGGCACAGGTCGGCAATGCCGTCAAACTCCTGGGTACTGGCTGGATGCTCCATGTGGACGCGATCCGCGCAAGCCACCGGGCCTATCCTGGGCCGGGCAAAGGGCATTTTCCTGATCCAGTAACCAAGCGCATAGATGATGAACGCCGGGCCTATTTTGAAGGGGAAAGCGGGCGCTGTTTCGGCACGAATGCGGTGCTGGCCGTCACCTGGAAGCCGGATTTTCAGGCTTCCCGCATGGCGGGCAAAACACAGGCCGGGGAAGTGTCCGCCGCCTCCGGCCTGGAAAAGTTCCTGCTCCAGTTCCAAAACTCCCTGGAACTCCTGGAAGACGCGCTTTCCTCTGTCCTGCACCTGAACCGTTTGACGGAAAGAACAGCCCATTATGAAGACGGTGAGGAGTATACACAGTCCGATCTCCTTTCCCATATCCAGCATTGCCTCTGTGGGGAACTGCATCCCATGCGCGTGCCGGAAACGCCCATGTACCTTGACGCGCTGCTCGGCAGTCAAAACCTTGTGGGCGGCATTGCCCCGCGCCTGGAGGAAAGGCATCTGGCAATCCTGTCTCTGGACGGCCTGCCGCAAGAGTCCTGGCCCGCCATGCTGGCGGAACTGGATTCCCTGCCTCTGGAATACAGGTTTTCCAGCCGTTTCATCTGCCTGGATCAGTATGACGCCATCAAGGAGATCAACAACTACCGCAAGGGCTGGCGGCAACAGGTCTATCGCTTCATTGATCAGTTTTTCAACAATCCCAACGCCCGCGCCAACCGGGACGCTTTGCTCATGGCGGAAGACGCGGAAACGGCGCTTACGGAAGTCCAGGGCGGCTATGTAGGGGCGGGCTATCTGACTTCCTGCATTGTCCTCATGCACGAGGATCAGGAACAGTTAAAAGATTGGTCGCGTGAACTG